>Ga0210037_1000144_pt1 | contig 62004 bp, 61 predicted proteins | sample CryGey08umfilter_3_FD_185451 | JGI IMG/M metagenome (GOLD analysis project Ga0210037, IMG submission 185451) | Groundwater microbial communities from aquifer in Utah, USA - Crystal Geyser 4/9/14 0.8 um filter (SPAdes) (version 3) | ecosystem: Environmental > Aquatic > Deep subsurface >...
CCCGCCTTGACGGCAGCGCGCAGCATGTCGCCGGTAGAAATTTGGGGAATGCCGTATTTTTGGCAAATGAAGGTGGCTTGCGTGCCTTTACCAGCGCCTGGTGCGCCCAACAAAATGAGTTTCATGCGTGTCCTCGGGTGAGTTTTGAAAAAATGGGAATGTTGATGTTGTTTGTGGGTTCAGTGGCGAGTGTCAGGGCGCTCTGGACTCGAATTTTGGCTTGGAGAATAGCACGCACGAGCTTCCGACTGACTTACAGCGCCCTTAGGCACCAAAAAAGTGCCGTACCCGCGCCAGGTCTTCGGCGGTGTCCACGCCTGCGCCCGGCGCGTGCGTGGTGACGTGCACCGCAATACGGTGGCCGTGCCACAGGGCGCGCAGTTGTTCGAGCGATTCGGCCAACTCGGTGGGGGCTTGGGCCAGCTTGGGGAATTGCCGCAAAAAACCGACCCGGTAGCCATAAATGCCGATGTGCCGCAAGGGCGCTGGGCAAGGCAGTTGGCTGGGCTTGTCTCTGGGGTAAGGTATGGGGGCGCGGCTGAAGTAGTGCGCCAGGCCAGTCGCATCGCACACCACCTTGACAATGTTTGGGTTGTGAAAATCTGCGATGGTTTCAATCGCGTGGGCGGCCGTGCTGATGGCGGCTTGCGGGGTGTTTTGCAACAGGGTGGCGACGGCGCTGACCAGTGCCGGGTCGATCAAAGGTTCGTCGCCCTGCACGTTCACCACGATGGCCTGGTTGCCCAAACCCAGCAGCTCACAGGCCTCGGCCAAGCGGTCGCTGCCGCTGGCGTGGTCGACGCGGGTCAACACGGCCTGCACGCCATGGGCTTGGCAGGCTTCAAGGATCAGCGGGCTGTCTGCGGCCACCACCACCTGGTCAGCACCGATGTGAGCCACGCGTTGCGCCACCCGCACCACCATCGGCACACCCGCAAGGTCTGCCAGCGGTTTGTTGGGCAGGCGGGTGGAGGCCAGCCGGGCCGGGATCAAAACGGTGAAGCTCACGGCAGTTGCTTAGAAAAATTACAGCCCGAGTTCCTCGTCGCTGAGGGTGCGCGCTTCGTTTTCCAGCAACACCGGGATGCCGTCGCGCACCGGGTAGGCCAGGCGGGCGCTGCGCGAGATGAGTTCGTTCTTCTCTCGGTCAAACTCAAGCGGCCCTTTGGTGACGGGGCAAACCAGCAATTCAAGTAATCGTGTGTCCATGGTGGAATGATAGCGTGGTCAAAGTGGTGAACGGGTGGCTGATCGGGCGCGCGCTTGGGCATCCACCAGCAAGGACGTGATGCGTGTGTCAAGCTGCTCCAAGAAGTCTTCAGGCAGGGTGCAGACCAGCGGCACAGCCAGCGCGTCGGGGCGCAGAGGCCACAATTTGACGGCATCTTTTTCAGTGCAAATCAGGTCGTAGCCCTTGTATTCATTGTGCAATAAGCTATTAAAATCATAGTGATCAGGCAGCCCAAGTAGCTTGGCTGGCTGCACCCCTGCGGCGTTCAGCATGGCAAAAAAAGCTTCGGGCTGGGCAATGCCTGCCAACGCCAGCAAGGGCTTGGCAGCGGGCAGCCGGGAGGCAGCGGCCGACCGGGCAGCGTTGGCCAGGTCAGTTAACGCCAGCTGGCTGCCGTCGGCGCGCACCGCATGGGTTGCCAGGCTCCGCTGCGCCTGAAAACCTGTAAAAGCCGGGTGGTGTCCGGTGTGCAGCACCCAGTCCAGCGGCCGGGGCCAGGGTTCGCGCAAGGGGCCTGCGGGCAGCAGCCAGCCGTTGCCCACACCCCGGTCGTCAAACACGCCGATTTCAAGGTCGCGCTGCAAGGCCAGGTGTTGCAGGCCGTCGTCGCTGACGATCAGTTGCGTTTGCGGGTACGCCGCCAGCAGGGCGCGGGCGGCATCGATGCGGCGCTCGGCCACAAACACCGCGGCCTGGGTGCGGCGCTGGATCAGGCTGGGCTCGTCGCCCACGTCTTGTGCGCGGGTGCGGTGGGTCACTTCCAGGCAGCCCGGGGTATGCCTGCCGTAGCCGCGCGAAATCACGCCCACTTTGAACCCCTGCGCCTGCCAGTGCGCCACCAGCGCCATGACCACCGGGGTTTTGCCCACGCCACCGGCCACCACGTTGCCCACCACCACCAGTGGCACGGTGACGCGCTCGGTTTTCAGCAGCTGCAGGCGGTATAAATCCTGACGCAGGTGCATCAAGGCGGCATAAAGCAGGGAGATTGGCCACAAGCACCAGGCCAGCATACCGCGCCGAACCCAGGCTTGGCTCAGGGTGTCTTGCCAGGTGAAGGTGCGCGGCTGAGCCATGTCTGGGCAGGCTTGAATGGGCTGGTTGTTGGCTGCTGACGAATAGCCGTTGCTGATGGCCGGTGGGTTCGGGCTACTGCCCGTTGCTGCTGACTTGGGCGGCAAAGGTGATTTGGGTCAGGCCGACGCGGCGGGCGGCTTCCATCACCGTGATCACTGCCTGGTGTTTGGCAGAGGCATCGGCGTTGATGATGAGCACCGATTCCTTGCCGGCTGGTGCCGCGGTTTGCAAGGCACTGGCCAGGTCGGCCAGGCTGCGGCCTGCCACAGCTTGTTTGTTGACGCTGTAGTCGCCAGCGGCGCTGACCGACACCAGCACCTCTTTGGGGTAGTCGCGTTGGGCATCAACATCGGCCACCGGTAGTTTGATCTGCATCTCGGTGAACTTGCTGTAGGTGGTGGAGAGCATCAAAAAGATCAGAATCACCAGCAGCACGTCAATGAACGGGATCAGGTTGATCTCGGGCTCTTCTTTCTGGCGTGGACGAAAGTTCATAGGACTCCGATAGGAGGCATGGAGCGCCGCCGAGCCGCCTCAAGGCGCGAGCGTCCCCTCGGGGGGCAGCGCAGTTCATGCCATGACAAGCGTGGGGGCAACATCATTTACGCAGGTGGTTCAGGTGCCGCGCCAGGTGTTCGGCTGAGAGTTCCAGCGTCAGCAGGTAGCCATCGACCCGGCCGCGAAAGTAGCGCCAGAAAATCAGCGACGGAATCGCCACGATCAGACCAAACGCGGTGTTGTACAGCGCCACCGAGATGCCGTGTGCCAGCTCGGCCGGGTTGCCACCGGTGGCAGTGCCTGCCGGTTGCGAGCCAAAAATTTCGATCATGCCCACCACCGTGCCAAACAGGCCCATCAGTGGCGCGGCAGAAGCAATGGTTGCCAGGGCGTTCAAATAGCGTTCCAGTCGGTGCGCCACCAGTCGGCCGGTACTTTCCATGCTGGAGCGCAGTTCGTCTTCATCGCAACGCGGGTTGATGTTGAGTGCGCGCAGTCCGCTGGCCAGTACCTCGCCCAGGGCGGAATTTTTTTCCAGCTGGTTCACCACATCTGGGCCGGGTACGCTGGTGCGCGTGACGGCCATCACTTCGTTGAGTAGTTTGGGCGGCGCGATCTTGCTGGTCTTGAGGCTGATGAAGCGTTCAATGACCAGAGCCAACGCCAGAATGGAACTGGCAATCAAGGGCCAGATCGGCCAACCCGCAGCTTGTATGATGGAAAACAAAGGCTTACTCCGCTCAAGTGGAAAATTGCCATTGGATTATGGCGCACGGTGGCGCGCAAAAAAAACGCGTCTGCTGGCGCAAAGTTCATCACTGGCTGCCCACAATTGTTGTGGATAACTTTGGGGAGAAGTGCCTGCAGAACTGCTGCCAAGCCATGATTGATGCGGCCTGTGACGCTTTGATGACAAATTAGGCAGAAAAATATTTAATGAAATCAATGATGTTTAACGTAAAGACAAGCAATCACGCTATGGCTTTTTTGTTTTGGCTGCCTTGCCGAAATTGTGGATTAAAGAGCACGACAGCCTTGATGGGTGCGGCTTTCAAAGGGGTGGCACATGCATGAACCCGCCGCCGCCGGGTCTGCCGGCTTGGTTTGGCAAGTCGGCGCCCTGTGCCGCGCCATTGCCGATGCTTTGCAGGCGCGCTTTAACCCGGTGACGGTGCGTGGCGAACTCTCAGGGTTTTCACGTGCTGCCAGTGGCCATTGCTATTTTTCACTAAAAGACGCGACCGGCCAGCTGCGCTGCGCCCTGTTCAAACGCGCCGCCAGCGGCTTGGATTTTTCACCGCGTGACGGCGAGCTGGTGGAGGTGTCAGGTCGCATCGGGGTGTACGAGCCGCGTGGCGACTTGCAATTGATTGTGGAACGCATGACGCGCGCTGGTCAGGGCAACCTGTTTGAGCAGTTTTTGCAATTGAAGGCCAAACTGGAGGCGCAAGGCCTGTTTGATGCCGCGCGCAAGCGGCCTTTGCCTGCCATGCCACGCGCCATTGGGTTGGTGACCTCACTGGGTGCCGCGGCGCTGCATGACGTGGTGACTGCTCTGCAGCGGCGCGTGCCGCATCTCCCGGTGGTCTTGGTGCCCGCTTCGGTGCAAGGCATCAACGCCCCAGCGGAGTTGATTAGTGCGCTATCAAAGTTGTATCTGCTTGCAGAGCAAATACAAGGGCTAGAGCATGATTTCGTTCATAAAAAACAGCCTGCTGGGAAACCTGTGGTGGACGTGATCTTGCTGGTGCGTGGCGGTGGCGCGCTGGAAGACTTATGGGCCTTTAATGACGAAGCACTGGCGCAGACCATCGCGCAAAGTCCGGTGCCAGTGGTGTGTGGCGTGGGCCATGAGACCGACTTCACCATGGCCGATTTTGTGGCCGACCTGCGCGCCCCCACCCCCACGGCGGCGGCCGAGCTGGTGGCGCAACCGCAGCTGGCCTGGCTCAACGCGCTGCTGCAACAGCAGCGGCGCATGCAAGATGCGGTGACGCGCCAGCTCGATCGCCAGAGCCAGCGTCTGGACACCGCCAGCGCCCGGCTGGGGCGGCCTTCTAACCGGCTGGCCGCGCAGCGCCTGCGCCTGGCCAACTTGGAGCAGCGGCTGCAGTCTGGACTGCGCCAAGCCGTGGCACAACGCCAGCAGCACCTGAACCATTGGGCTCCGCGCTTGCCGCAAGCCCTGCAACGCGGCCTGCAAAGCCAGGCACAGCGGCTGGAGCGCGCTAGCTTGCGGCTGGAGCTGCTCGACCCGCAGCTGGTGCTGCAGCGCGGCTATGCCTGGCTGAGTGACGCGCAGGGGCAGCCGATCAGCTCGTGCCGGCAAACACAACCCGGGCAAGCCTTGACGGCTACCCTTGCAGACGGGACGGTTGATTTGACGGTGGCAAACTCACATCGCTGAAAGTTTTTACAATATTTTTCTTAACCAACACCGAGGGAATTCCATGGAACACACGCTGCCCGCCTTGCCTTTTGCACTGGATGCACTGGCCCCCCACTATTCCAAAGAAACATTGGAATACCACTACGGCAAGCACCACAACGCTTATGTGGTGAACCTCAACAACCTGCAAAAAGGTACCGAATTTGAAGCGCTGGATCTTGAATCCATTGTCAAAAAAGCCAGTGGTGGCATTTACAACAACGCCGCTCAAATCTGGAACCACACTTTCTTCTGGAATTGCCTGACACCCAACGGTGGCGGCGAACCCACTGGCGCACTGGCCGCAGCCATCAACACCAAATGGGGCAGCTACGCCGCGTTCAAGGAAGCCTTTGTGAAATCTGCTGTGGGCAACTTTGGCTCGGGCTGGACCTGGCTGGTGAAAAAGGCCGACGGCTCGGTGGACATTGTCAACATGGGTGCAGCTGGCACGCCCCTGACCACCGCTGACAAAGCCCTGTTGACGGTGGACGTGTGGGAACACGCCTACTACATCGACTACCGCAACCTGCGTCAAAAATACGTCGAAACTTTCCTGGGTAACCTGGTGAACTGGAAGTTTGCTGAAAGCAATTTCGCCTAACAACCTGGTCTTGGCATCACAGCGCTTATTCAATCGGCACTGCGCTTGATGAATCAGCCGGGCGATGCCCTTTGCTACGTGTCCTCCGGCCTGCAGCCTCCCCCTTTACCTTCGCAAAGCGCATCGCCCGACTGACTCGACGCGGCGGTGGGATAGCTGGCAGGGGGAATTCATGGACAGCCTGGTCTGATTAAGGCGCAAACCCAAGCCAATCGTTTGGTTAAACCGGTTGCACCAGCACGCGCATGACCCACACCGATAATCGGTCATCTTAAAAAAGGAGTGGGTGTGGACATTGTGTTGCTGATGAAAGCCGCCGTGATGGGGCTGGTCGAGGGTTTGACCGAATTTTTGCCAATCTCAAGCACTGGGCATTTGATTCTGGCCGGTGCCTTGCTGGGCTTTGACGACGACAAAGCCAAGGTGTTTGACATCGCCATCCAGACCGGAGCCATTTTTGCGGTGATCCTGGTGTATTGGCAAAAAATCCGCGACACCGTGTTGGCCTTGCCCACCGAGCAGCAGGCCCAGCGCTTTGCCTTGAACGTGGCCATTGCTTTCTTTCCGGCTGTCATTTTGGGCTTGTTGTTTGGCAAGGCCATCAAGGCCAACCTGTTCACGCCGGTGGTGGTGGCCAGCACCTTCATTGTGGGTGGCTTCATCATTCTTTGGGCTGAGCGCCGTCAAGCCAAAAACCCGGCCGTGGCGCGCATCCAGGAGGTTGAGCAGATGACCCCCATCGACGCGCTCAAAGTTGGCCTGGCGCAGTGCCTGGCGATGATCCCGGGCACCAGCCGCAGCGGGGCCACCATCATTGGCGGCATGTTGCTGGGCTTGAGCCGCAAAGCGGCCACAGATTTTTCGTTTTACCTGGCCATTCCGACGCTGATCGGCGCAGGCGCCTACAGCCTGTACAAGGAACGTGCGCTGCTGTCGCTGACTGATGTGCCGCTGTTTGGCGTCGGACTGGTGGTGTCGTTTGTCAGCGCCTGGTTGTGCATTCGCTGGCTGCTGCGGTTTATTTCAACGCACAGTTTTGTCGGTTTTGCCTACTACCGCATTGTGTTTGGCCTGGTGGTGCTGGTCACGGCTTGGTCGGGCAGCGTCACCTGGGCGGGCTGATCCCTCGCCAGAATTCAGACCAGGCTTTGCAAGTTGAGCAACGCGGTTTCGATGGCAGCGGCGCTCACCAGAGGGTTTTCCATGGGAAAGAGGTGGCTGCCGTCCACCATCATGATGCGCCCCTGGGTGATGCGTTGTGTTAAAGCCATGCCTACTTGACGCATTTCTGATGATCGGGTGCCGCCAATAAAGGCCACCGGGCATTTGACTGGATGCTGTTTCATCAAGTCGTCCAGGTTGCTGGGCAGGGTGTTGTAGATGGCGGTTTCAATGTCGCGGTCAAAACTCAACACGCGCTGGGTCTTGCCATTGACGCTTGCATCATGGGTACCATGGGCAATGTAGTCGGCAAGCACCGCAGTGTCCCATTTGGCGAAGGCGCGCTTGCTTTGAAAATAAGCCATTGCCGCTTGCGCATCCAGCCACTGGTTGCGGCGCTTGCGACTGACTTTGCCGGGTGACAAAGAGCCTACCACCTGGGTGCGTTTGGCCAGCCCCAACGCGGTGGCGCGCCAGCCGCCAATGATGGGCGCGTCCAGCAACACCACACCACGCACCAAGTGCGATGCCTGACTGGCCACCATGACACTCAAAAAACCGCCCAGGGAATGACCCACCAAAAACAGCGGTGCGCCGGTTTTGGCAACTTGGGCTTGGGTGAAATCGGTGAGTTGCTGCACCAGGTGTGGCCAATTGTTGGTGACCGGATAATGCGCGTCATGACCGAATTGTTCAATGGCATGTGCAGTGAAGCCCCGCGCATTCAAGGCTTGCAACAGTACGCGGTAGGTACCGGCACAAAAACTGTTGGCGTGTGAGAAAACAAACGGGGTGGTGGCTTTGGCTTGGGGCATAGGAGGACTGCTGATTGTTTTCCATTGTCACCGAGACACCCGGTGTCAATTGGCTGTCGACTGTCTCGCCGGTGTCAGTGGCACCGGTGTCAGATCAGCTTTTCCTGAGGTGTAGTGATTTTTTTCAAAGGCAGGCTTCGTTTGGCCGATTGCATAAGTGGCACTTCGGTTTTACCGCCATCCCAGGTCGGGTCTTCAATGCTGTCAAACACCTCACGCAGCTTCATCCCCCAGCTGTTGTGCATCATCCTGAAGTAGGGGTTGTGCTCGTCGATACACACCACTTTGTCGGTTTGGAATTTGTCCACCTCATACACCACCATGTCCAGCGGCAGACCCACCGACAGGTTGGACTTGAGGGTGGAGTCCATCGACACCAGGGCGCATTTTGCGGCTTCGTCCAGCGGCGTGGTGGGGGTGATCACGCGGTCAAGCACCGGTTTGCCATACTTGGATTCGCCCACCTGAAAATAAGGGGTTTCGGGGGTGGCTTCAATGAAGTTACCAGCCGAATAGACCTGAAACAGGCGCATGCCTTCGCCCTTGATCTGGCCGCCAAAGACAAGCGACACATTGAAGTCGACCCCTGCCAGCTTGAGTGCAGCGGCATCGCGCTCGTACACATGGCGAATGGCTGCGCCCAGCACGCGGGTCGCATCAAACATGCTTTTGGCGTTCCAGATGGTGATCGGGTCAGCATCTTCGTCGTGGTCTTTGAGTTTTTCAACCTGCAAAATTTCGCGGATCGACTGCGAAATGCTCAGGTTGCCAGCCGACAGCAGCACCATGAAGCGGTCGTTTGGCTTCTCGTAGACGATCATTTTGCGGAAGGTGCTGATTTGATCCAGACCGGCGTTGGTACGCGAGTCCGAGAGGAACACCAGGCCGGCGTTGAGTTTGATAGCGACGCAGTAAGTCATGGGGTGAATTTAGTTGCTAAAAGTCTGAGTTAGCACAAATCAGTTTTGTACGCCTGCCTGCTATTATGCAGAGCAGCATCAGGCGGCATCTGCTGCGGGTTGCAAAAGCAGGTGCTGGTTGCTTTATCAAATTGCAACCAATCATGGAGGCGAACATGCGTACATATTTCACATCTGCCAATGCTTGGCAGTTTTCAGGGCAAAGCTGCTTGTTATGTTGTTTGATGCTTGCGGGCGCACCGGCAGTGGCTGCAGAGTTTCAGGTTGGCATCAATGCAGAGGTCAGTTACCGCGAAAGTCCGGCTGAAGTCCGGCAACGGTTCCAGCCTGTGCTCGATGAGCTGGGCAAATTGTCTGGGCACAAATTTGAATTTCACCCGGTGTACAGCGACAAGGTCAAAGAAGCCATTGCCTCCCAAAAGTTTGATTTTTTGCTGATTCACACCCATGAAGCACTTAAAGCCGAGAAAATTTTTCAATACCAAATCGTAGGCTTTACTGACGACAAAAAAGACAACACCGTCTACTTTTTTGTCGATGTGGACAACCCAGCCCAAACCTTGAAAGATGTTGCTGGCAAAAAGATGGGAACACCAGGCGCCGGCAATTGGGCATCAACCACCGCCATGGCGGCTTTAAAAGAGGCTGGCATTACGCCTGGAAAAACCTTTGCGCGTACCCGCTATGCGGACGCAGTGCCTTTTTTGGTGGACTTGCACAGTGCCGAGGTGGGTATCAGCCGCAACAAGTCGGTGGTGGACAAATTTGTTGCAGAAAAAAAGATCAAGGTTGTGCATCAGACACCAGCCTTGCCCATGAACGCAGTGATCGCCACGCCCAAGATACCCGCTTCCGTGGTCAAGCGGGTGCGTGAAGCATTTGATGAGTTGCGCAACTCCAATAGTTTCCATGAACTGGCGTTTAAAGGCTTACGCTACTCACCCGAAGAAAGCCAGACGCTGCACACCTTTTACCAGTGATTGCGGCGTGGCAAGTCAGGTCCTGCAAGCCTGGCACAGTTGCTTCAATTGGTACAAGGCTTCCAACGCCTCACGTGGGCTAAGTTCATCAGGTTTTAAGGCTCTAGCCCATGTATCTATTGGGCTAACAGCTATAACTTCAGTAGCTACTGGTGCAGCAAACAAATCCACTTGGGCCTGCGACTGACTGGCCTGTGTCTCCAGCGCTTGCAGGGTGTGGCGCGCGTGGTTGAGCACCGCCGCAGGCATGCCGGCCAGGCGCGCCACCTGAATGCCGTAGCTCTTGCTGGCTGGACCGGGCTGAATTTCATGCAAAAACACAATGTCGCGGCCGGATTCGGCGGCACTCACATGCACGTTGATAGCGCCATGGTGGGTGGCAGGAAATTCGGTCAGCTCAAAATAATGCGTGGCAAACAGGGTATAGGCCTGGGTTTTGTCGTGCAGCTGGGTGGCAATCGCGCTGGCCAGGGCCAGGCCGTCAAAGGTGCTGGTGCCGCGGCCAATTTCGTCCATCAAGACCAGTGAATTGGGTGTGGCTGCATTCAAAATTTGCGCCGCCTCCAGCATCTCCAGCATGAAGGTGGACTGGGCGTTGGCCAGGTCGTCGGCTGCGCCAATGCGGGTATGGATGGCATCGATCGGTCCGAGTCGGCAGGCACTTGCGGGCACATAACTGCCCATGCCCGCCAGCAGGGTGATCACCGCAATTTGCCGCATGTAGGTGGACTTGCCGCCCATGTTGGGGCCGGTGATGATTTGCATGCGCTGCCTGGGGCCCAGGTGGGTGTCGTTGGCAATGAAGGCCCCCGCGCCAGAGGCCGAACCCATGCCGTTGGTTTCGGCCAGACGCGCTTGCACCACGGGGTGGCGGCCTTGCACAATGTCCAGGCACGGTTCTTTGGCAAATTGCGGCGCGCACCAGTCCAGCGTCAAACTGCGCTCGGCCAGGGCGCACAGCGCGTCCAGCGTGGCCAGGGCGCGCGCCAGGCGGGTCAGGGCGGCCACGTGCGGCTGCAGGGCATCGAGCAGTTGCTCATACAGATATTTTTCACGCGCCAAGGCGCGCTCGGCGGCGCTCAGCGCCTTGTCTTCAAAGGCCTTGAGCTCGGGGGTGATGAAACGCTCGGCATTTTTCAGCGTCTGGCGACGGCGGTAATCGTCGGGCACTTTGTCCAATTGACCTTGGCTGACTTCGATGAAAAAGCCGTGCACCCGGTTGTACTGCACCCGCAGGTTGGCAATGCCGGTGCGCAGTTTTTCACGCGTCTCCAATTCCAGCAGAAAACTGTCGCAGTTGGTTTGGATGGCGCGCAGTTCGTCCAGCTCGGCATCAAAACCACTGGCGATCACACCGCCATCACGCACCAAGGCGGCGGGCTCGGGGGCAAGGGCAGCAGCCAGCAACTCAGAGCAGCCAGAGGGTGGTATGAGTTGCCCTGAAATATGGGTCAAATAGGCCTCTAGCCCATATAAAACGGGAGCAAGTAGCTCTGTTTTTTGTAGTGTTTTCTGCAAGCCCACCAGTTCACGTGGACGCACCTGGCGCAGCGCCATGCGGGCGGTGATGCGTTCCACATCGGTGCTGCCTTTGAGCTGCTCGCGCAGCGTTTGCCACAGCCCAGTGGCTGCGCCCGGTGCGCTCATGCGCAGCACTGCGATGGCGTTCAGGCGTTGTTGCGCAGGCGAGCGGTCGCGCTGGGGCTGCAGCAGCCAGCTTTTGAGCAGGCGGCTGCCCATGCCGGTCATGCAGGTGTCGAGCAATGAAAACAGCGTGGGCGACTCCTCGCCGCGCAGGGTTTGCGTGAGTTCCAGATTGCGCCGGGTGCTGGGCGGCAGGTCGATCAAGTCGCCCGCGCGTTGCACCTGCAGGCTGTGGATGTGCGTCAAGGCACGACCCTGGGTGTGTTCTGCGTAGGCCAGCAGCGCGGCGGCGGCGGCGTGGGCTTGTGGTAGGTCTTGCGCACCCCAGGCGGCCAGGCTGGCGGCGTTCAAGTGGGACAGCAGGGTGCGCTGACCCAGCCCGGTGTCAAACTGCCAGTCGGGCCGCAGGCTGATGCTGGCGCTGGGACCCGCCGCGCCGCGCAGCCGGGCTTCAAACGCCGGGGTGGCCCCGGCGCTGAAGAGTAGCTCGCCCGCACCCACACGTTGCACCCAGTCACCGAGTTCATCCGGGGTGCATTCGGCCAGCATCACCTCGCCCTGGGTCACGCTCATCCAGGCCAGGCCACAGGTATGGCGCGGGCCTTGGTGCACCGCCAGCAGCAGGGATTCGGCTTTGTCGGCCATCAGCTCCAGGTCGGTCAGCGTGCCGGGGGTCACCACCCGCACCACCTTGCGCTCCATCGGGCCTTTGCCCGCAGCCCCGTCAGCCTCGCCGACCTGTTCGCAAATCGCCACCGACTCGCCCAGCTTGATGAGCCGCGCCAGGTAGGTGTCGACCGAGTGAAACGGCACCCCGGCCATGACTACCGGCTGCCCGGCGCTTTGGCCGCGCTGCGTCAGGGTGATGTTGAGCAGGCGCACCGCCTTTTCGGCATCTTCATAAAACAGCTCGTAAAAATCACCCATGCGGTAAAACAGCAGGGTGTCGGGGTAATCGGCTTTCAGACCCAGGTACTGGGCCATCATGGGGGTGTGGGCTAGGAGCGTGGCGGTCATCGATGGAAGTCTAGCAATTTAATCCACTTCTAAATCATCCGTTTCGTCGTTGCCTCGCTTGACCCTATTATTTGTTGATCATGGATTTGTGCACAATTTGCAGCACCGCGTTCAGGTCTTCAATTGGCAGTTGGCCGGGAGCCGAGCCCGCGGCTCCCACGGCAAAGCTCAGCGCTGAGCCAAACACGCCACCCACCATGCGCGTGATGCCACCGAGCGACCCCATGGACATGCTGATCACCGGAATGTGGACGACTTTGCTGGCTTCGCGGGTGGCGGCCAAAAGTGTCAGGACATCGTCCAGACTGCGTGGCATGACGGCCACTTTGGCTACATCAGCACCCGCTTGCTCAGCGCTGAGAAACTTGGCTGCCAGCGTTTCCTGATCTGGCGTACAAGAGAAATTGTGGTACGAAAGCACCAGCTTGATGCCGTTGGCTTTGGCCGCGTCACACACTTGGGCGATTTGGGTCGCACCGTTGGCCAGTTCGTAGTCGATCAGGTCAATGGTTTTGCTGGCGCACACCGCAGCGTACAGGGCAATCACCTGCGTTTCGTTGATGGCAATCTTCTCGCCGCCCTCAATGATGGAGCGACGGGTGAACAGCAGCGGCATGTTGCACGCTGCTTTTTTGATAGCTGCTGCCGCAGCAATGACCTGGTCTGCATCGTGAATATGCTCAAAGAAATCAACGCGCCATTCAAGCACGTCGGGCTTCTTGGGCAGTACCACCGCCAGCTCGGCCATGATTTTGTCCAGCGTTCGCCCGACCAGCGGCGTGCAGATCAGCGGAAACTTATCCGCAGCAATGGGTTGACCGTTCAGTTCAATCGGTTTGTAGTTTTGCATGGGAATATTGTCAAAAAAGCCTGTCAGCATTCATCAGATGCAGGCGCGCACTTTACGTCATCTCGGCCCATGGCAGTGTCAATTCATGGTCTGAAGCCCGCGGCGGCGGCCCATTCAGTTGGTAACCCATTGGTAACCCCACCCCCTGGTCATGGTGCCAAACCCGGTTACCATTGTGCATGTAATTTAGTTACCAAAAAGGTATGAACGTCATGACCCTCAATGCCACCGTCGCCGCCGTGACCCAGCGCATCACGCAGCGCAGCCAAGCCAGTCGCAGCGCCTATTTGTCGCAAGTCAATGCCGCCTTGCAGCGCCCACCGGGCGCCCAGCGCCTGGGCTGTGCCAACGTGGCGCATGCGTTTGCGGCCTTGCCCGGCAATGACAAGCTGCGCGTGGTGGCCGAGAAGGCGTCCAACATTGGCATCGTCACCGCCTATAACGACATGCTTTCAGCGCACGCGCCGTTGCAGCATTACCCGGATCTGATCAAAGCCGAGGCGCGCAAGCTGGGTGCCACGGTGCAGGTGGCCGGTGGTGTGCCCGCCATGTGCGATGGCGTGACGCAAGGCACGCCGGGCATGGAACTTAGCCTTTTTTCGCGCGATGTGATCGCCATGGCCACCGCAGTCGCCTTGAGCCACGATGTGTTTGCAGGTGCGCTGATGCTGGGCGTGTGCGACAAGATCGTGCCGGGTCTGTTGATTGGCGCGCTACAGTTTGGCCATTTACCCACCGTGTTTGTGCCTGCTGGCCCCATGACTTCTGGCCTGTCCAACGGTGAAAAGTCCAAGGTGCGTGAACAAGCCGCGCAAGGTCTGGTGGGTCGCCCCGAGCTGCTGGCGGCTGAATCGGCGGCCTACCACAGTGCGGGCACCTGCACCTTCTATGGCACGGCCAACAGCAACCAGATGTTGTTGGAGGCCATGGGGCTGCATGTGCCAGGCACGGCCTTCATCAACCCCGGTGCAGCGGTGCGCGATGAGTTGACACGCGAAGCGCTGCGCACCGTGTTGGGCAAGCAAACACCCAACGCTGCCGCCCCAGCCTTGGGCGCAGTGGCATCCTGCCCGCCGATTGGCCGTTTGGTGGACGAGCGCTGCATTGTCAACGCCATGGTGGCACTGCTGGCCACGGGTGGCTCCACCAACCATTTGATCCACTGGGTGGCCGTAGCGCGTGCAGCGGGTATCGTGATCGATTGGAATGACTTTTCAGAACTGTCTAATGTCGTGCCGCTCTTGAGTCGTGTGTATCCCAACGGCAGCGCCGACGTGAACCAGTTTCAGGCCGCTGGCGGCCCCGGCTTTGTGATCCGCGAGTTGCTCGATGCAGGCTTCATGCATGCCGACGTGCTGACGGTACGCGCCGGGGGTTTGCGCGAGTACACCGCGATGCCCACCGTGGCCACCGATGCTGCCCAGGATCATGTATCAAATACGGCTCCATCCCTTGTATGGCAAGCGGTAGGCGCTAGCAAAGATGAAGCAGTGGTGCGCCCGGCAAGCGCGCCGTTCAGCACCAGTGGTGGCCTCAAATTGCTCACTGGCAACCTGGGCCGCAGCGTGATCAAAATCTCGGCCGTGCCCGATGACCGCCATGTGATTGAAGCGCCCTGCCGGGTGTTTGATTCTCAAGAGGCCTTGCACCAAGCCTTTGCCGCCAACGATCTCAACCGCGACCTGATTTGCGTGGTGCGCTGGCAGGGTCCCCAAGCCAATGGCATGCCCGAGCTGCACAAGCTGACCCCGCCGCTGGCGGTGTTGCAAGGCAAAGGCTTCAGGGTGGCGCTGGTCACGGACGGCCGCATGAGCGGCGCGTCGGGCAAAGTGCCTGCCGCCATCCACGTGTCGCCCGAAGCTGCAGCCGGTGGTGCCTTGGCGAAAGTGCGCGACGGCGATGTGATTCGTCTGGATGCGAATACGGGTACGCTGCAGGTGCTGGTGCCAGAATTTGAATGGGCCATCCGCGAGGCCTTGCCGATGCCAGAGCCACTGCGCCAGGCCAATGGGCTTGGCATGGGACGCGCGCTGTTTGCCAACCTGCGGCGCAACGCCACTACGGCCGAAGAAGGTGCGTGCAGCTGGCTGTAGCGCGCACTGAAAGTTGCCCAGCGGCGTTGCGTTGCCATGATGTACCTTTTGTTTTGCCAGCCGCTGCGCCTAGCTGGGACAATTTTGCACAGACCTTTTGTTGAAGTTTTTGAAAGTCTTTATGAATGCACCAACCTCTTTGACCGCCCTGCAAGTGATGCAGGATGCACCAGTGATTCCGGTGATTGTGCTGAACGACGTGGCGCACGCTGTGCCGATGGCGCGCGCCTTGTTGGCCGGCGGCATTCGCATGCTTGAAGTGACGCTGCGCACACCGCAGGCGCTGGCCTGCATTGAGGCGATCGCGCGTGAGCTGCCTGAGGCTGTGGTGGGTGCGGGTACGGTGCGCAGCAAAGCGGATGCGCAAGCCGCTGCCAACGCAGGCGCGCGCTTTGCCGTCAGTCCTGGCTACACCAGCGCCGTGGGGCAGGCATGCCGCGATGTGGGTCTGGCGTTGCTACCGGGCGTGGCCACCGGCGGCGAGATCATGGCGGCTTGCGAAGATGGGTTGACTGAGCTGAAGTTCTTTCCGGCAGTGCAGGCCGGCGGCGTGGCCATGCTCAAGGCCTGGTCAGGCCCGTTTTTTGACGTCAAGTTTTGCCCCACTGGCGGCATCACCTTGCAAAATGCGCCTGACTTTTTGGCGCTGAGCAACGTGGTCTGTGTCGGTGGTTCCTGGCTGGTGCCGGCGCACACCGCTGAAGAAGGCGACTGGGGTCGTGTCACCCGGCTTGCCAGTGAGACTAAAAATTTAAGAAATTTAGGCCTCTAGCCCTTTCAGAATAAGCGCAAGCAGCTACATAAATAGTAGCAATTATATGAATTTGTAGCTGGCTTCTCTCAAACCGATTCGGGTCGCTGGATCAGTTCAATCTTGTAGCCGTCCGGGTCGGTCACAAAAGCAATGACGGTGCTGCCCCCTTTGACTGGCCCCGCCTCGCGCGTGACGTTGCCACCGGCGGCTTTGATTTTTTCGCAAGCTGCATAAGCATCAGGCACGCCCAAGGCAATGTGGCCATAAGCGTTGCCTAATTCGTAGTGATCCACCCCATAGTTGTAGGTGAGTTCAATTTCGGCCTGCCCCGGATTGCCACCTTCATAGCCCAGAAATGCAAGCGTGTATTGGTTCGACGGGTTGTCAGACTGGCGCAGCAGTGTCATGCCGAGCACCCGGGTATAAAAGTCAATTGAGCGTTGCAAGTTGCCAACGCGAAGCATGGTGTGAAGAAATCGCATGGTCAAGCCATCTTTCAGGAATAATCAAAAACATCATTTTCACCGGAGTTGCCATGCCCTCAATCACCAAAGTTGTTTTGTTCACCGATACGGATGGTCGCGCCTGGTTTCGTGAAGAAACTGTGCCGCTGGATCAGGGCAAACCCGAGGCCGCCTTGTCAGCCTTGATGCCTTCGGGCGGCTTTCAGTTGCGCCAAAGTCCGGTGGGCTTTCGCAGCACGTTTCACTGCACCACCGATCCGCAGTGGGTGTTCATTCTGCAGGGGCAGATGGAGATCAGTTTGCAGGATGGCAGCGCCCGCATCTTCAAAGCGGGCGAGCACTTTTACTCGGCTGATGTGTTGCCGCCAGGCCAAAGTTTTGATGCAAAAGTGCACGGTCACTGGAGCCGACAAGTGGGGTCAGATCCGCTGGTGACCCTGTTTGTTCGCGGGTAACCGTCGACACGCGAAGCGGGCTTCAAAACAGAACCTAAAAAAGCACAATGCGCTATTTTTTAAATAGCGCATTGTGCTTTTTATTAACGTGAAACAACGCCCACAGCTGACAAGAATGGCGTGTCGTAGGGCCGACTTCAGTCGGCCATGGCGGGTTGAAACCCTTCCCTACGCAGGACACGCGTGTTGCATGCTTTGGGGTGTCCTTGTTGAACATGAACGTTAGAGGGCTAGGAGGCTGTCAGCCACCTAGCCCTCTACTGTTTTAGTTAGCGCGACCCACCGGAACCACCTGGGCGACCGCGTCCACCGCCGCTGCGGTTTCCGCCACCGGGGCGGCCTGAGCCACCGCCAAAGCCGCCACCACCGCCCGCGTTGCGGTTGCCACCGCCAAAACCACCACCACCGCCCCGGCGTGCGCCGCGGTCGGTCATCATGTCGACACTGGTGCGCATCGGGTCGGGTTGGCCGCCCGCACGCGCTGGGGCGGTGGGTGCGCCACCATAACCACCGCCGTTGCCGCCGCCGTAGCCGCGTGCCGGGCGTTGGCCGGGGCCACGTACCGCTTGTTCTGCGGCTGACAAATGGCTGCGTGGCTCAAACTCGCGGCCACCACCAGCGTTGTCATACTGGTTGGCGTTGCGGCCTTCGCCGCCAAAACCATCGCCACCTGCGCTGCTGCGGCCACGGCCACCCCCATTGCCGCCACCGTTGCCACCGCGGCCACCGCCAGCGGGGCCACGGCCACCAGCGGATGCTCTGCCGCCGCCATTGCCACCGCCATTACTGCCGCCATTGCCGCTGCGGGCAGCGCCAGGGCCTTTGCTTTCACGTAACCGTGTCAGCATTTCAGTGCGCGCGGCTTTGGCTGCGGCCATCATCACGTCGCGGCTCGGCGGTTTGCCCGCGCCGCCCCAAATGGTTTGGCGACCCATGGCAATGGGCTCGGCCTTTTCGCCGGGTTCGGGCATGAACTCACTGATGATTTCGACCGGAATGTCTTGCTTGGTGAAGCGTTCAATGGCTTGCATAAAGCCTTCTTCATCCAGGCTCACCAGGTTCACGGCCTGGCCGTCGGCACCGGCGCGGCCGGTGCGGCCAATGCGGTGCACATAATCTTCACACACGTTGGGAATGTCGTAATTGACCACGTGTGGCAGGTCGTCAATGTCAATGCCACGGGCTGCAATGTCGGTGGCCACCAGGGCGCGCATCTCGCCGCTCTTGAAGCCTGCCAGGGCTTGCGTGCGGGCCGACTGGCTTTTGTTGCCGTGCAAAGCCATGGCGTTGATGCCGTTTTTGCACAAAAACTCAGCCACGTTGTTGGCGCCAAATTTGGTACGGGTGAACACCAGCACCTGGCTCCAGTTGTGCTGGTTGATGATGTGCACCAGCAGGGCTTTTTTCTTGCCACGGCCAACCGGGTGGATCAGCTGGGTGATGCGTTGCACGGTGGTGTTGCGCGGCGTGACTTGCACGCTTAGCGGGTCTTTCAGCAGGGTCGCGGCCAGTTCGCGAATTTCATCGCTGAAGGTGGCTGAGAACAGCAAGCTTTGCTTGGCTTTGGGCACCACGGCCAGGACTTTTTTCACGTCATGGATAAAGCCCATGTCGAGCATGCGGTCGGCCTCATCAAGCACCAGCATTTGCACCTGGCTCAGGTCCATCATGCCTTGCTGCATCAAATCAAGCAGGCGACCGGGGGTGGCCACCAGGATGTCCACGCCTTTTTTCATGCGGCTGATTTGTGGGTTCATGCCAACACCACCAAAAATGGCAGCAGAGCTCAGCTCCAGGTATTTGCCGTAGGTTTGCACGGATTCTTCAACCTGTGCGGCCAGCTCACGCGTCGGGGTGAGCACCAGGGCGCGGATGGCTACGCCACCAAATTTGCTGCGTGGGGCTTCCTCGGTGCTCAGTTTTTGCAGCATGGGCAGCACGAAGGCTGCGGTTTTACCGGTGCCGGTTTGGGCTCCGCCCAGCAGGTCATGCCCGGCCAGTACCACGGGAATGGCCTGTGCCTGAATCGGTGTGGGAGTCTCGTAACCTTGCTCGCGCACAGCTTTGAGAATGGCCTCGGCCAAATTAAGTTCTTCAAATTTCATTTAGAGGTGCACCCCATCCAGGGCGCCAGGGCATCGGCCTTGTTTGGCGCTGTTGGCGTCAATTCAGTCAAAGGCAGATGGGATCAAAAACGGAACCGCCGTGTGCTACGTTGGTTCCCAGCAAGGTGCTGGCGTTGCAGGCAACTGAAGCCCCACAAACATGTGTATTGTCGCATAGACTGAGCGCCCGCCTGTTAACGTGAAACAACGCCCACAGCCGACAAGAATGGCGTGTCGTAGGATCGACTTCAGTCGGCCATGGCGGGTTGAAACCCGCTCTACGCAGGGCACGCATGTTTCATACTTTGGGGTGTCCTGGTTGAACATGAACATTAGCTTTGCTAAACAAACGTTTTGCAACGACGCAATGCGCCGGTTAGTGCCGCCAAAAACGGGATATTTGTGATTTCCGCACCCCTAAGTGCGCCTTGCCGGGCGCACAAAAAAGCCCGCCAGCTTTTCAAGCTGCGGGCTTCATGTGGCAAGGCTGAAGATCAGCGGTCGTTTTTGGCAAAGCGTTTTTGTGCGTCACGCGGCACAAACACTTTGCCACCACCGGCTGGTTTGGAAAATGCAGGTTTGCCAAAGGCTGGCTTGCCAAACGCAGGTTTACGGTCAGCAAAATCGCCACGCGGTGCAAAGTCGCCACGCGGCGCGGCGCTGTTGCGGTCACCGGCAAAACGGTCGTTGAAACCACCTTTACGCTCGTAGCTGAAACCTTCACGCGGGGCACTCTCGCGGGGTGCAAAAGAGCGATCATCACGGCCGGCAAAACCACCACCATTGTTATTTTGATAGCTGCCTGCACCCACCACACGAGGGCCAGAGGCGTTGCGATCACCAAAGCCAGATCGCGGTGCGTCAAAATTGCCACGTGGGGCATCAAAGCCACCCGAGCGACCACCGCCACCAAACTTGCGATCACGCGGCGCAAAGTTGCCGCCGCCACGGCTGTCACGGCCAGCAAAGCTGCTGGGGCGCGATTCAGGGATGCGTTGTTTGGGTTCCAGCCCCGCAATCACATCGGGTTTGATGGGTTGGCGGGTGTAGGCTTCAATGTCAAAAATCTTGCGGCGGTCACGCAACTCGGCAAAGGTCACCGCGATGCCATCACGCCCGGCACGACCGGTGCGGCCAATGCGGTGGGTGTAGTCCTCGGCCTTCATGGGCAGACCAAAGTTGAACACGTGGGTGACGGTGGGCACGTCAATGCCGCGCGCAGCCACATCAGTAGCTACCAGAATTTGCACTTGCCCTTGGCGCAGCGCCATCAGACGGCGGTTGCGCAAGCCCTGGCTCAACGCACCGTGCAAGGCCACGGCATCAAAGCCTTCTTGTTGCAAGTCATTGGCCAGACCGTCGCATTCAATCTGCGTGCTGGCAAAGACGATGGCCTGGTTGATGGTGCTGTCACGCAGCCAGTGGTCTAGCAGCTTGCGTTTGTGCTGGGCGTTGTCAGCCCAGAACAGCACCTGCTTGATGTTGGCGTGCTTTTCTTGCGGGCTGTCCACGGTGATGCGTTGCGGTTCACGCATGACACGGGCAGCGAGTTGCTGGATGCGTGGCGCAAAAGTGGCGCTGAACATCATGGTTTGCTTGCGATCTATGGTGAGCTGGTTGATTTCAGCCAGGTCATCCGAGAAGCCCAGGTCAAGCATGCGGTCGGCTTCGTCCACCACCAAAAACTGAACTTGATCAAGCTTGATTTGCATTGAGCGTTGCAAGTCGAGCAAACGCCCTGGGGTGGCCACCACCAGATTGGCGTTTTGCAACTTGGCAATCTGCAACTGGTAAGGCATGCCCCCGACGATGTTGGCCACGCGAAGACCACGGCAATGTTGCACCAGGTCGATGGCATCGTGAGCCACTTGCTGAGCCAGTTCACGGGTGGGGCAAACGATCAGCGCACCAGGTGTGGGCGCGGAAAAATGACGTGGGTTGGTGGGGTCTTTGCGCTTGGCACGCTTCGGCGGTGCTTCACCTTTTTCAGCGGCCTCAGCCACGGCGCGTTCGTATTCAGCGCGCGCATCAATTTCAACCTGTTCTTGTTGCTTAAGCAGGGTGTGCAGCACGGGCAACAGGAAGGCAGCGGTTTTGCCGCTACCAGTTTGGCTCGACACCATCAGGTCGATGAATTTGGCCTTGCTGCCATCGGTGCTGACACCTTGCATGGCCAGCGGAATGGTTTTCAGCTGCACGGTGGTGGGCTGGGTAAAGCCCAGGTCTTTCACGGCGGCAATCAACTCTGGGGCCAGCCCCAGGGTCACAAAACCGTTGGGAGTCTCAACGACTTCTGCCTCAGGCGCGTCAGGCGCGTCGTTGGGCAACAGGTTGATGTCATTGGAAAAGTTTTCGGCAGACGAGATTTCGCCAGCCGCTAAAGTAGCGTCAGTCATGGTATTTCCTCAATACGCAAGCCCTGCAAGTTGTGCAGTGGCTCCGCGATGGTTAAAAAACATCAACCATCAAACGGAACCGGCTTTGTCTCACCGCAGTGAGTTCGTATCGAAGCTGGGGGTCTTTTTAAAGTCAGACGGCGAACGGTTTGACTTTAGACCCAGTGAATGTTGGGAGATGTGCAAATATGCGTTGCTGTTAGCAGCACAGCCTGAAATTATGCCACGGATTTTAAAAAGTACACTGGTTTCTACCTAATCGGGCAGTTTGATGAAGTGGGTACGGTAGTGTTCCAGCTCATCAATCGACTCGTGCACATCGGCCAGTGCGGTGTGACGCTGCTTCTTTTTGAAGCTTTTTTGCACCAGCGGGGCCCAGCGTTTGGCGAGTTCCTTGAGGGTGCTCACGTCCAGATTGCGGTAGTGAAAAAAAGCTTCCAGTTTGGGCATGTATTTGGCCAAAAACCGTCGATCCTGCCCAATCGTGTTGCCGCACATCGGCGTAGTGCCTTTGGGCACAAATTGGCGCACAAAGGCCAGCAGCTGTTCCTGCGCCTCGTCTTCCGTCAGCGTGGCGGCTTTGACCTTGTCGATCAAGCCGCTCTTGCCGTGTGTGCTTTTGTTCCATTTATCCATGCCATCAAGTAATGCATCGCTTTGATGAACCACCAGCACCGGGCCTTCAATGCGCTGTGTCAGCAGCGGGTCGGTCGCGATCAAAGCGATCTCGATGATGCGGTCATGCTCGGGGTTCAGGCCGGTCATTTCGCAGTCGAGCCAGATCAGGTTCTGATCCGATTTGGCCAGCGGCACAATGGCGGTGGGGGTGATGGGGCTGGTCATGGCCGCAGATTGTCGCTGATGACCTAAACTTCGCCGCCATGCTCGTCACCACGCCTATGTCTGATCCCTCATTTTTATTCACCTGTTTATTCACGGTTACCCTGGTGCTGGGACTGCTGACCAAAGTCTGGCTGAGTTCACGCCAGATTCGCCATGTGGCCTGCAACCGGGAGGCTGTACCAAGCGCATTTAGCGCCACCATTTCGCTGCAGGCACACCACAAAGCGGCCGACTACACCGTGGCCAAAGCACGCCTGGGGCTGCTGGAGATGTGCCTGGGCGCGGCGCTGCTGATGGCGTGGACTTTGTTGGGTGGCCTGTCTGCACTCAACCAGTTTCTGGTGCATCTGCTGGGCTACGGCATGGTGCAGCAAGTGAGTTTGCTGGTCGCCTTTGTGTTGATCGGTGGCTTGTTGGATTTGCCCCTGTCCTGGTACCAGACCTTTGTGCTGGAAGAGCGCTTTGGCTTCAACAAAATGACACTCAAACTGTGGTTGTTGGACATGCTCAAGTCCGCCCTGATGGGGGCGCTGATTGGCTTGCCAATTGTGGCACTGATGCTGTGGCTGATGGCGGCTTCCGGCAGCCTGTGGTGGCTTTGGGCCTGGTTGTTCTGGATGGGTTTTAACCTGCTGTTGCTGGTGATCTACCCAACGCTGATTGCCCCCCTGTTCAACAAGTTTGAACCTTTGGAAGATGAAACCTTGAAAGCCCGCGTGACCGCGCTGATGCAACGCTGCGGTTTTCACGCCAAAGGGCTGTTTGTAATGGACGGCAGCAAACGCAGCGCCCATGCCAATGCTTATTTCACCGGTTTTGGTGCCGCCAAGCGGGTGGTTTTTTATGACACCCTGTTGTCTAAACTGAGCGCGGCTGAGGTCGATGCGGTGCTGGCGCATGAACTTGGGCATTTCAAGCACAAGCACATCATTAAACGCATCGTGTCGATGTTTGCCATGAGTCTGGCCGGTTTTGCGCTGCTGGGTTATTTGACGCAACAAGTCTGGTTTTACACCGGCCTGGGTGTCCTGCCCAATCTGGCTGGAGCCAACGACGCGCTGGCTCTGCTGCTGTTCATGCTGGCCATGCCGGTATTGAGCTTTTTCATCGCCCCCGTCATGGCCAGGTTCTCGCGCAAGCACGAGTTTGAAGCCGATGCCTACGCGGTGCAGCAAACCAGTGCGCACGATTTATCCACCGCGCTGCTCAAGCTGTATGAAGACAACGCGTCGACGCTGACCCCTGATCCGCTGTATGTGAGCTTTTACTATTCGCACCCCGGAGCCGCAGAGCGGCTGGCGCGTATGCAGGGCTTAAGAGCCGCCCCGGCCTAAATTAGTTTTATATAGAAAATATGCCTCTAGCCCTTATAAATAAAGCGCTTACAGCTACAGTAATAATAGCAAAATTGGCCAAACTTGACGGTTGGCTCTTGCGTGGTGATGGCGCGGATGTGGTCATTGAGAAAACCTTCAGCTTCAGTGACTACCCACAAACCATGGTTTTTGTGAACGCAGTGGCCTGGCTGGCTCAGGCGCGCAACCACCATCCTGAATTGCAAGTGCACTTTAATCGTTGCACAGTGCGCTTTCAAACACATGACGTGGCGGGGCTGTCAATGGCCGATTTTGAGTGCGCCGCTGCCGTTGATGCACTACCCGGTTGCGCACCGCCTGTTGCCATGCTCGCACCACAACCATGACCCAGGCGGCGCGCGCAGCGGGTCTGATCGTCGCCAACTACGGGCGACACTTTCTGGTGGAAAGCGTCAGCGGCGAGCGTTTGATTTGCCACTCACGCGGCAAAAAAAGTCAAGGCGTGGTGGGTGACCGGGTGCAATGGCAGGCTTCCCAAGACGAGGGCACGATTGAAAAAATAGAGACCCGTCGCAACCTGTTTTACCGCCAGGACGACGTGCGCACCAAAACCTTTGCAGCCAATTTGGATCAGGTGCTGATTCTGCTGGCCGCCGAGCCGGAATTTTCCAGCAGCCAGCTGTCACGCGCGCTGATTGCCGCAGAAGAACAGCACATCACGCCACTCATTGCCCTGAACAAAAGCGACCTGGCCGAGCCGTTTGCACGGGCTTGGCGTTGGCTTGCGCCCTACCGGCACATGGGCTATGACGTGCTGCCGCTGTCGCTCAAGGATGAGCCTGCCAGCCGTGCTGCCCTCACCCAACGCTTGCGTGGCCAAACCACGCTGGTGCTGGGTCCGTCAGGAGCGGGCAAAAGCACGCTGATCAACTGCCTGATCCCGGGTGCCTTGGTGCAGACCGGTGTCTTGTCTCAGGCACTCAACAGCGGCAAACACACCACCACCAGCACCACCTGGTACTGGGTGGATGCCGACAAAACCACGGCCTTGATTGACTCGCCTGGTTTTCAGGAATTTGGTTTGAACCACATTGACCCAGCCCAACTGGCCGCCTACATGCCCGACCTGAAACCGCATGTGGCTAACTGCAAGTTTTACAACTGCAGCCATTTGCACGAGCCTGGGTGTGGCGTGATTGCAGCAGTCAGTCCGGCCGATAGCCCTGACAAAATCAGCGAGAACCGCTACAAAATATACAGTGATTTGTATGCCGAACTGAAGCAAATACGGCGCTACTGAACCGTCAAATCAATGGGTCGGCCAACCCCAGCAGATCAGCGCATGGAAGATAAGCTTGCAGCCAAGGCGCAGACCAGTTGCTCGCACTGTGCGGGTGTGCCGATGCTGATGCGCAGGAACTGATCAATGCGCGGTAATTTGAAATGCCGCACCAACACGCCACGTTCACGCAGTGCTGCCGCCAAAGCAGCCGCATCCACCGCCGGATGCCGTGCAAACACAAAATTGGCAAGCGACGGCAACACCCTAAAACCCAGGTCTTCCAGCGCCAGCACCAAGCCTTCACGACTGCTCATCACGGCTTGGCGGGTTTGCTCAAAATAAGCCACGTCTTCAAACGCCGCCACACCACCCGCAATTGCCAAACGGTCTAGCGGGTACGAATTAAAACTGTTTTTGACGCGCTCCAGTGCATCAATCAAATGCGCCTGACCACAGGCATAGCCAATGCGCAACCCGGCCAGGGAGCGCGATTTAGACAGCGTGTGCACCACCAGCAAATTGGGGTAGCGGGCAATCAGACCCAGCGCGCTTTGGCCACCAAAATCGACATAGGCTTCATCCACCAGCACCACACGCGTGGGATGCAGTTGCAACAGCGCTTCAATGTTGACCAGCGGCAAACCCACACCGGTGGGTGCGTTGGGGTTGGCGATGACCACCCCAGCCACCGCATCACCCGCTGCGCGGGCGTAGTCCGCCACGTTCAGGCGCAACGCCGCATCCAGTGGCACGGTTTGAGACTGGATGCCATACAGGCGGCAATACACCTGATAGAAGCTGTAGCTGATGTCGGGCATCAACAACGGGCACGCATGCTGAAAAAAGGCAAAAAAGGCGTGCGCCAGCACCTCGTCCGAGCCATTGCCAACAAACACATGGCCAGGCACCAAACCGTGCTGCGTGGCAATCGCCTGACGCAACGCCAAGGCCTCTGGATCCGGGTAAAGCTGCAGGCCGTGTTGCGCAGCTTGCGCAATGGCAGACACCACTTTGGGCGATGGAGGATAGGGATTTTCGTTGGTATTGAGCTTGACCAGGTTGGCCAACTTGGGCTGCTCGCCGGGTACATAGGGCATCAACTGCTGCACCACGGGGCTGAAATAACTGCGATTCTTCACGAAAATACAATCAAAATTGTAGCAATAAGCCTTTTATATATTAGGGCTAGAGCTGTTTTTTATTAAATTAACCAAGCAGACGTGCAAGCGTCAACAGAGCCAACAACACAATCCACATCACCACCGCACGCCATACCAAACCCACCACAATGGCCAGGTGTGCCAACTCGGGCGCGGGACGGCGAGGCAAAGCTGAATCAGACTCAACAGCGCCCGGTGTCACGCCACCCAAAGTCGGCAATGAAATATTCATCGCGCCCGCTGTGGCGGCCAGCAACAGGCCATCATTCTCGCCACCCAATTGATCCACGTAGTGACGCCAACCCTCGATGGCCTCTTCAAAATTGCCGACCACGGCAAAACCCAACGCGGTGATGCGTGCTGGCAACCAATCGATTGAACTCCAGACCCCTTGCGCGTTGGTTTGCAAGGCAGCACTGACCGGCTGGTGATGGTGGGCGCTCTGGTGATGCCAATAACGCACCACAAATTCGCTCAACCGGTACAGCACCGCACCTGCAGGCCCCAGGCCAAAGGCAGCCAGCACCGAAAACCAGGCCAGCACACCAAACACATGACGATGCGATGCCATCACCGAGAACTCGATGACACGGCCAATCATGTCGCTGCGCGACCAGGTCTGGGTGTCCATTTGTTGCCAATCCGCCAGCTGGCGGCGGGCCAGTGGTTCATCGTCAAGTGCCAGGGCATCCCGAATTTTCGTGAAATGAAAACTGAACTGGCGAAACCCCAGGCAGGCATACAGCACCACTGCACTCCAGAGCACAGCCACAGGCCAACCCACCCACACAATGAGCAGCCAATACAACACCAAGGAAAGAAGCGTTGGCACACCCACCGCGAAGCCCCAGGCAAGCCAGCCATGCAGGGGTTTGCCGGCATCCAGATTGCGGGTGCACCAACGCACCCAAGCGCGCACCCCGGCGTGAACCAGGTTGCCACGTCCCAAGGGACGCGCCTGCTCCAGCAACAACGCGAACAAGACCGAGATAAAGCTCATGCAACCATCATAGCGGCAGGCGCGCACCCGCTTGTAAAAAACGGTAAAAGTTGCGCAACATGCCCGCTGTCGCGCCCCAGATGAAGCGCTCTTTGACCCCATCCTGATACGGCATGGACAACCATTCGCGATCAGCGCCCTGCCAATGCACCTGGTGATGCCGGTGGTGCGCCGGATTCATCAAAAAATGCAATGGCACTTCGAATACATCGTCGACTTCAAACGGATTGGGCTGCAAGGCAAAACCTGGGGTGACCAAGGCCACCACGGGGGTCACATGGAACATCGAACCCGTGGTGTAAATGGGCAGTTGCCCCAACACCTCCACAAAGGCAGCGCCCAGGCCAATCTCTTCTTGGGCCTCGCGCAAGGCAGCGGCCACGGCATCCACATCCTGTGCATCCACCTTGCCACCAGGAAAAGCAATTTGACCCGAATGGGTGGATAAATGAGACGTGCGCAAGGTCAACAGCACCGTAGGTTCACTGCGCAACACGATCGGCAGCAACACAGCCGCCGACACCGGTGCACGATCCATAAATTTTTTCTCGGTGTGCAGTTCGGGCTGCCAATCCACAGGATATGCAAACCGTTGGCGCAAGGCCTGCGCAGACAAAGCAACAGGTGGAACCGCTGGCAAATGGGTATCCACCAGAGTCACAGGCACCAAGCACGGGTCAAGTTTCACCGAGGCCATACAGTTGGAGATGAGACGGCTGAAAAATCCGGGCGAAAAAAAACCGCCACATGTGAATGGGACGGTTTTTTGAGCCTGGGCAAAGAATCAAGCTGCGCTGGTGGCAGCCACTTTGCGTGCCGGCAGTTTTTCTTTGATACGCGCCGACTTGCCGCTGCGCTCGCGCAAGTAGTACAGCTTGGCACGGCGCACATCGCCGCGGCGTTTGACTTCAATGCTGGCGATCAGCGGGCTGTAGGTCTGGAACGTACGCTCGACACCTTCACCGCTGGAAATCTTGCGCACGGTGAAACCGCTGTTGAGGCCGCGATTGCGCTTGGCAATGACCACGCCTTCATAAGCTTGCAAACGTTTACGTGTGCCTTCAACCACATTCAGGCTCACCACCACGGTGTCGCCAGGGCCAAAGTCGGGAATGGTTTTGTTCAAGCGAGCAATTTCTTCTTGCTCAAGCGTCTGGATCAGGTTCATAAGGGTCTTTCAATGATCTTGCAAACGCCAGCGTCACCATGACGCATGCCGCAGCATTAAACACCACGGCGGCTTTACAGAGGATCGGTAAGCCTGCCATTATAGCCTGCCATAAATTCCTCGTCGACCTGACTCAAGCCCCCTGCAAGACGCGCCTGATCAATCAGTTCGGGTCGCAGACGTTGACTCAGCAGCAAACGCTGGTCTCGCCGCCAACGCTCAATTTGAAGGTGGTGTCCGCCCAGCAGAACCTCAGGCACCGCTTGGCCTTCCCAGTGCTCTGGGCGGGTGTAATGCGGGCAATCAAGCAAGCCGTCCAAGGCGAGGTTGAAGCTGTCCTGCACATGGCTTTGGGCATCACCCAAGACGCCGGGCTGCAAACGTGCCACCGCGTCCAGCAGAGCCATGGCGGCGATTTCGCCACCCGAGAGCACAAAATCGCCCAAACTGATTTGCTCTGTCACATGGGTATCGATAAAACGCTGGTCAATGCCCTCGTAACGGCCACAAATCAGCACTGCCCCCTGGCTGGCAGCCCAGCGCGTGACCATGGCATGGTTCAAGGCTTGACCCACTGGCGAAAAAAGAACCACCGGCATCTCGGACTGACGCGCCGTCTGGATGCTTGAAAGACACTTGGACAAGGGTTCTGCCATCATCACCATGCCGGGACCACCACCAAAGGGGCGGTCATCAACGCGACGGTAATTGCCTTGAGCGAAATCACGCGGGTTGTGCAATTGCACATCCACCAGACCAGACTCATACGCACGGCGGGTGATACCCGTGGTGAGCAAGGGCGCAAACAATTCCGGGAACAGCGTAACCACATCAAACCGCATGGCGCTGCTTTCAGTAATCGAGTTGCCAGTCCACCAGGATTCGACGCTCTGTCAAGCTGACATCATCGATGTAGATGGCCACAAAAGGGATCATGCGTTGCTCCGCTTTGGGCACTTGCGGATCCTCAATAACCAGCACGGTTTGTGGCCCGGTCGATAGCATGTCAACCACATGCCCCAGGTGTTGCCCCTGCCGGTTAATGACCTCAAGTCCGATCAAATCAACCCAGTAATACTCGTCTTCTTTGGGAGCTGGGAAATTGGACTTGGAAATAAAAATGCGCGCGCCTCGCAGGGCATCGGCAGCATTGCGATCGTCCACCCCGTCAGCACAAGCAACAACGGTGTCCGAGTGAACTTTGGCTTCCTTGATTTTTAATTCACCCACACCAGCAAATGTTTTTGCTCCTTTTTCAGAAGGCAAGACATACCAGCAGCGGGCAGAAAAAAGCGCCTCAGGATCGGCGCTGTAGGGCAATACCTTGAACCACCCTTTGATGCCCCAGGCATCCTGGATGCGCCCGACTTCGATGGCATCTGCCGGCAGGTCGGCAGCCTCAAGGCCAGGCAACATCACAAAAAATCAGGCGGCTTTTTTGGCCGACTGATTCACCAGACGCTCCACCGTGGGAGATGCCTGTGCACCAACACTGCGCCAGTAGGCCAAGCGGTCTTGTGCAATGCGGATGCTTTCTTCGTTGGCCGTTGCAATCGGGTTATAAAAACCGATGCGCTCAATGAAGCGGCCATCACGACGAGTGCGCTTGTCAGCCACAACAATGTTAAAAAACGGGCGTGCTTTTGCACCGCCACGGGCGAGTCGAATGACGACCATAATTTATCCTTTGGGGAGCGGAAACAAGTTCCACGAAAATTGGCACACAATCCGGCGTTTGAGACACGCAACATAACCACCCGGCTATGCGACACGACAGACAGCCGCACATTATATCGAATCCTTTCATCATGCCCATCATCAGACCCAGCCAAGCCAGCGATATCGCTCAAATCACCGCCATTTATGCCCATCACGTGCTGCACGGCACCGGAACTTTTGAGGTGGAGCCGCCCACCGAAGCCGACATGTCTCAACGCCGTGAGGATGTGCTGAGCAAACAACTTCCCTATCTGGTGGCAGCCGAAGCTGACCAGGTGTTGGGCTATGCCTATTGCAACTGGTTCAAGCCCAGACCGGCCTACCGTTATTCCGCCGAAGATTCCATTTACCTGACCCCGCACGCCATGGGCAGCGGCCTGGGCAAAGCCCTGCTGGCCGAGTTAAGCAGTCAAGCCGAGCGTGTGGGCGTACGCAAACTGATTGCCGTGATTGGCGACTCTGGTAACCTGGGCTCAATTGGTGTGCACCGCAGCGCTGGCTTTGTGCATGTGGGCACGCTCAAATCCTGCGGCTGGAAATTTAACCGTTGGCTGGACGTGGTGCTGATGGACAAGCCACTGGGTCTTGGAGACCAGCGTGCCCCCACAGACTCGAACACATAAAACGGTCAGAAAAAAATTGGTGTCCCGCAGTAGTAATTTGCTAAAAAACACGGAGGCGCTCCGTCAAGGGGTGTCTGCGATGGGAGTGGCAGAACAACGGGCTGGTTTTAACCTAGATTCCTCAGTTGACCGCTTATTTTCTTAAATAAGTGCATATGAACATTGAATATTTCAGTCTCAGTCAGATTCACCTTTTGGCTGAGAGCGCTACGCACCCGATTGAGCCGCTGGCAACGCGCCTGGGGTCGTTAGGCCTCCTTGCGGGCAGTAGCCCGCTACGCCGTCAGCAGCCCACTCGGGCGCGTCCAACTGAGGAATCTCGGTTTAACCTTGCCCAGTTTTGAAGCAGCAAGCAAAAAGCCCCGCAAATTTCTCTGCGGGGCTTTTTAGAAACAAGCAGATCAGTACTTAACAGACTGCCGCAGACTGCTTCACTGATGCTGCGGCATCGGTATAGTCTTGCACCTTGTCAAAGTTGAGGTACTGGTAAATCTTGCTGCTGTCAGCGGTCAACACGCCCATGTCGGCCATGTATTCGGCTTTAGTCGGAATGCGCCCCAACTTGGAGCAAATGGCAGCCAATTCGGCACTCCCCAAAAACACATTGCTGTTTTTGCCCAGACGGTTGGGGAAATTGCGCGTGGAGGTGGAGAACACCACAGCCCCCTCCTTGACCTGTGCCTGGTTACCCATACACAGGCTGCAGCCCGGCATTTCCATGCGCGCACCAGCCGAGCCGAGTACACCATAGTGACCTTCCTCGCTGAGCTGTTTGGCATCCATCTTGGTGGGCGGTGCCATCCACAGCTTGACCGGGATGTCACGCTTGTTTTCCAGCAATTTGGAAGCCGCGCGGAAGTGACCAATGTTGGTCATGCAAGACCCAATAAAGACTTCTTCGATCTTGGTCCCGGCCACATCGGACAAGGTTTTCACGTCGTCCGGGTCGTTCGGGCAGGCCACAATCGGCTCATGAATGTCAGCCAGGTCGATTTCGATGACGCTGGCGTACTCGGCATCAGCATCGGCTTTGAGCAACTGTGGATTGGCCAACCAGGCTTCCATCGCCTTGATGCGGCGGTTGATGGTGCGCACGTCTTGGTAGCCGTTGGCAATCATCCACTTGAGCATGACAATGTTGCTGTTGATGTACTCAATGATCGGCTCTTTGTTCAGGTGCACCGTGCAACCGGCGGCACTGCGCTCGGCCGACGCGTCGCTGAGTTCAAAAGCTTGTTCCACCTTCAGGTCGGGCAAACCTTCAATCTCAAGAATGCGGCCGGAAAACACGTTCTTTTTACCTTGCTTGGCCACTGTCAACTCGCCGGATTTGATGGCATACAAAGGAATGGCATTGACCAGGTCACGCAGTGTGACACCTGGCTGCATTTTCCCTTTGAATCGCACCAGCACGCTCTCAGGCATGTCCAGCGGCATCACGCCCGTGGCCGCTCCAAAAGCAACCAGGCCAGAGCCAGCAGGGAAGCTGATGCCAATCGGGAAACGGGTGTGGCTGTCACCGCCGGTGCCCACCGTGTCAGGCAGCAACATGCGGTTGAGCCAGCTGTGAATGATGCCGTCACCGGGGCGCAGCGGAATGCCGCCACGGTTGCTCATGAACTCTGGCAGTTCGTGGTGCATCTTCACGTCGATAGGCTTGGGGTAAGCCGCCGTGTGGCAAAAGGATTGCATCACCAGGTCGGCGCTGAAACCCAGGCAAGCCAGGTCTTTCAATTCGTCGCGGGTCATCGGGCCAGTGGTGTCTTGCGAACCCACGCTGGTCATTTTGGGTTCGCAGTAAGTGCCGGGCAATACGCCCTGCCCTTCTGGCAGGCCACAGGCACGACCAACAATTTTTTGCGCCAGCGTAAAGCCCTTGCCGGTCGCTTTCGGGTTTTGCGGCAAACGGAACAAGGTGGAAACCGGCAAGCCCAGCGCTTCACGTGCTTTGGCGGTCAAGCCACGGCCGATGATCAACGGGATACGACCACCGGCGCGCACTTCGTCAAACAACACATCGCTCTTGAGCTTGAATTCAGCAATCACCTTGCCATCTTTTAACGCCTTGCCTTCATAGGGACGCAGCTCAATGGTGTCGCCCATGTTCATTTGGCTCACATCCAATTCAATGGGCAGCGCACCTGCATCTTCCATGGTGTTGTAAAAAATAGGCGCAATTTTGTTACCCAGGCAAACCCCGCCAAAACGTTTGTTCGGCACAAAAGGAATGTCTTCACCGGTAAACCACAGCACGCTGTTGGTGGCAGATTTGCGACTCGACCCAGTACCAACCACATCACCCACATAAGCGACCAAATTGCCACGGGCGCGCAGGTCTTCAATGAACTTGACCGGGCCACGTTTGCCATCGGCTTCAGGGGTGATGCCGTCACGCGTGTTTTTAAGCATGGCCAAGGCGTGCAACGGAATGTCTGGACGGCTCCAGGCATCGGGCGCAGGGGACAAGTCGTCGGTGTTGGTTTCGCCCGTGACCTTGAACACCGTCAGCGTGATGCTTTTCGGCACTTCGGGGCGGCCGGTGAACCACTCGGCATCCGCCCAGCTTTGGAGCACGGCTTTCGCAAATGCATTGCCCTTGTCGGCTTTTTCCTTGACATCATGGAATTGGTCAAACATCAACAAGGTCTTTTTCAGCGCAGCTGCAGCAACGCCCGCCACAGCGGCATCTTCAAGCAAGTCTATCAACGGGGTCAGGTTGTACCCCCCCAGCATGGTGCCGAGCAATTCAATGGCTTTTTCGCGGCTAATCAGCGCAGATTTTTCAGTACCGTGGGCAACGGCCGCCAAGTAGCTGGCCTTGACTTTGGCTGCATCGTCCACGCCCGCAGGCACACGGTGCGTGATCAACTCCAGCAAAAAGGCTTCTTCACCTTTAGGCGGGTTTTTCAGCAACTCAATCAACGCAGCGGTTTGCTGTGCCGTAAGCGGCAAGGCGGGAATTCCAAGCGCAGCGCGCTCGGCAACATGGGTACGGTAGGTTTGCAACATATTGACTCCTTTTAAATATAAAAAATAGCGATCAAATCAAAAACAAAACTGGCATTTATTGGGCTGTGTGATCAGACAGCGCCACCTTGGGTGACATAGGCAACTGTCCAGCCACAACTGGGCTGTCAAGCAAACTGGGAGGCGGTGTTTTTTCCATGGCTTGCGCCACTACAGCCTGAGCCGGGGTGATGCAGGCATCCGCCAAGCGGGAACCGAGTTTTTGACTCATCAGCATCGACTTGTTGCTCAGTTGCAGCCAAACTGCGCCAGCATGTACATCCTCAAGGCGAATTGCACCGGTACTGGTGACCACAGGAGCCATGCGAAACCGAAATTTTTTGCCTGACACATCAAAATAACCAGGCACTTTGGGGTCTGCCACCAACTCAACAAATTGACCCAGTTCGCACTGAACCACGCCCACCTCCACCCGCTGTGCTATCAATAGTTCTGCGGTAGTCAAGGCCACTTCGACCACAGGGGTCTTCTGCACTTTTTGACTGGTCCTGGAACTCAAGGTTGCGTTTGACTTGGTCTTGAACTGGGTTGTGACGGACACACCGCCCTGCACCTGCGCCATCAACGCTGGCGCTGCCAAGGCACACGCGCCCAGCATCAGCCAGCGCACCGTCGAAAACCAGTTGACGGCAGACAATCGAGTGCTCTTCATGCGAGTCCTTTCAAACAACCTGGGGGAGTCAGGAATGAAAAAATTGTTGCGCCGGATCTTGCCGGTGCAACCGGGCGGTTTGATGGGCGCGAACCAAAGTTTGCCAAAAATAACGGTAGCTTGCACGGTCGTGCAAAGTGCCATCAACCGATATTGGAGCCCAGTCTGCCGCAAATGCTGCGCAAACAATTCGACTGGCACGTTCAACCTCAGCCTCGTCAGGGGCAAAAGCTTTCAAAATGGGGCGAATTTGATCCGGGTGAATACTCCACATGCGCCCAAACCCCAAAGCCCTGCTGGCGCGTCGTGCGGCGGCTTCAAGCACGGCAGCATTCTTGAGCTCAGTCACCACGCAATGTGAAGCCACTTTGCCAAAAGCATGGCACGCTGCCGCAATTTCAAGTTTGGCACGCAACACCAGTGGATGAGTGAACTGATCCAGCGCATCAGACACGCCGCTGGCAGCAGCACCCATGGCGCTGGCGGGAATCAGGCCACCATGCGCCGACACAAAATCCATCAAGCCAAAACTGGCCGATTGAACCCTGGGGTGCGACACGATAGAAGCCACACGTTCCACAGCAAGAGGGGATTCAATTAATACATGAATCGGCAAAGGTGACCGCCGCCCTGCCAAGTTGGCGGCATGGTCAATGGATTGCAGCGCGCGCTCTAAGTCAGCCACCGCATCAACCTTGGGGAGCATCACATGGCACAAAGCCGGCGCAGCTCCACCCACAATGATGCTCACGTCGTCCTCGAAAGCCGGGTGATCCACAGGGTGAACCCGAACCGCCACTCGTGGCGGCAATTCACTTGCTATATTTTTAATAGCTACTAGCCCTTTATTTAAAAGGGCTAGAACCATAAAAGCATGCTCTTTTTCAGCCCCAACGGGGGCGCCGTCCTCGCAATCCAGGGTCACATCAAAAACGCAGGTACCAAACTCTTGCGTCAGTTCGGCCTGCAAGGCCAGGCTCTTGACCATTCGCGCTTGCACACCGCAATAGTGGTCGCACACCGGCAAGGGTGCAGCCACCGCAGTGCCCAGCAATGCATCACGCGGATGGGTCACGAGCCAGACTCTTGCAGCAACGGTTACAGAAGGTGAGCCACACCCGCTTGTTCGTCTTGCAACTCTTTGAGCGTTTTGTTGATGCACTCCTGGCTGAACGCATCAATCGGCAAGCCCTCAACCAATTTGTATTCACCGCCAGAGCAGGTCACCGGGAAGCCAAACATGGTGTCTTTCGGGATACCGTAATCGCCATTGGAAGGGATGCCCATGGTGACCCATTTGCCGTTAGTGCCCAAAGCCCAATCATGCATGTGGTCGATGGCGGCGTTGGCGGCAGAAGCAGCGGACGAGACGCCTCGTGCTGCAATGATCGCAGCACCACGCTTGCCCACAGTCGGCAAGAAGGTGTTGGCGTTCCAGTCCTGGTCGTTGATCATGTCCTTGACGCTTTCGCCATTAACAGTGGCAAAACGGTAGTCTGCATACATGGACGGTGAGTGGTTGCCCCACACCGCCATTTTTTCAATATCAGCCACAGCTTTGCCTGTTTTGGAGGCCAGTTGGCTCAGGGCACGGTTGTGATCCAGGCGCAGCATGGCAGTGAAGTTTTTGCGTGGCAGATCAGGCGCGCTCTTCATGGCAATGTAGGCATTGGTATTGGCCGGGTTGCCCACCACCAGCACCTTGACATTGCGGCTGGCCACGGCGTTAAGCGCCTTGCCTTGGGCGGTGAAAATTTCCCCATTGACGGCCAGCAGCTCGGCGCGCTCCATGCCCGGACCACGGGGGCGCGAACCGATCAGCAACGCGTAATCCACGTCTTTGAAAGCGGTCATGGGGTCGCTGTGGGCTTCCATACCAACGAGCAACGGGAACGCACAGTCTTGTAGTTCCATCATCACGCCTTGCAGGGCTTGCTGCGCTTTTTCAACCGGCACTTCAAGCAGGCTCAACACAACCGGCTGATCTTGGCCGAGCATTTCACCCGATGCAATACGAAACAGAATGGCGTAGCCAATTTGACCTGCTGCACCGGTAACCGCTACACGAACGGGCTTTTTGCTCATGGTGATATCTCCAAAAATGTTAAGAAAAATCTTTGATTGAGGGGCACACAGCGCAAAGCCATACCCGCCAAGCTGTGCGAGTGTACTCTGGAAAACCCTGATTCGTCAATTTGTCTTATGTCTTATATAAGATATGATTCGAAGATAAATTTTCCATGAAATTGGAGACAAAACACCATGCACACCCCCAACGACACAGGCTTTTCAGGCGCTGACCCTGCTGGGCAACCGGTGGCCAACACTACGGCGGCGTTCAGCCCCTTGTACCAGCAGATCAAGGGGTTTATCTTGAACAGCCTGCGCGCCGGTGAATGGAAGCCTGGCGAAGCGATTCCCAGCGAAATGGACTTAGCCACACGCTTCGGTGTCAGTCAGGGCACGGTACGAAAAGCCATCGACGAGTTGGCCTCCGAAAACTTGCTGATACGCCGACAGGGCAAAGGAACTTTTGTTGCCACACATGCTGAACAACAGGTTCAGTTTCGTTTTCTGAAGCTGGTGCCCGACAGCGGCACGCGCGGCAGTGAAGGCCCAGCCCAGCGCGACATCATTGAATGCAAACGCAGCCGAGCCACAGCCGATGTAGCGCGCGCTTTGGCGCTGCGCACCGGCGACACCGTGCTGCAGGCCAGACGCGTGCTGAGCTTTGGCGGCACCCCCATCATTCTGGAGGACATCTGGCTGCCCGCCGCCCCCTTCAAGGGCTTGACCGCCGAACGACTGGCCAACTACCAGGGCCCCATGTATGCGCTGTTCGAAACCGAATTCAATGTACGCATGGTGCGCGCAGAGGAAAAAATCCGCGCCATACATGCTTCATCTGTACATCAGGAACTTTTGAATGTAAAGCAAGGTGAACCATTGCTCAGCGTGGAACGCATTGCCTATACCTACCGCAACGAACCCATGGAATTGCGGCGCGGAAGTTACCGCACCGAAACGCACCATTACCACAACACCTTGGGTTGAAGGTTTTTAGCCCAAACGTCAGTCAAGCGTAAGCCATGTACAACGAAGCATTTTTGACAACGTCCTTAACCCTTGATGCAGCGCAAAAAAACCGAACAAGTTCGGGAAAACCCCAAAACACATGTTGCTTTGCAATAGAATTTGAAAGTGACCATCAATCACTTGGTTACCAAGTAGTTACTCTAAAGATAGGAAGTAAAGTATGTCTGAATCAGCGGCTAGCACAGCAAAAAAACGTCCCGAGTTCTACAACATTGATGGCGCGTCGCTCATCAGTTACCGATGGCCTCTGGCTTCAATTGCATCGGGTATGCACCGGGTCAGTGGTGCCATCATGTTCTTCCTGATGCCCTTCATCATCTGGATGTTTGACAATTCGATTTCATCTGAAATTTCATTTAACAAATTCAAAGCGGCGTTCAACGTTGGCATGCTGGGCTTGCCAGGCTTCATCTGGAAACTGGTGGCGTTGGCTCTAATTTGGGCCAGCCTGCATCACTTCATTGCTGGGTTGCGCCACCTCTGGATGGACACCCACCACGAACAGGTTACCAAAGATTTTGGTCGTCAAACGGCCGTCGCAGTGCTGGTGTTGACACTTTCCTTGACGCTTGTGCTGGGTGCCAAGCTATTCGGTCTTTACTAATTCAGGAGCTACTCATGTCTGTTAATTTCGGATCACACCGCTTGGTCGTAGGCGCTCACTATGGTATGCGCGACTGGCTCTCACAACGCGTCACGGCTGTCATCATGGCATTGTTTACCGTATTGGTGCTAGCACAGCTTATTTTCAGCAAAGGCCCCATCGGTTATGAACTGTGGGCAGGTATCTTTTCACCGCAATGGATGAAATCACTGACCTTTGTAGTCATTGCTTCCATGCTGTATCACGTTTGGGTCGGTATGCGCAATGTCTTCATGGACTACGTTAAGCCTTATGCCGTGCGCTTTGTGATGCACGTGTTCGCCATTGTCTGGCTAACCGCCTGTGCCGGCGGTGCTATTCAAGCGCTGTGGCGCTTGTAAGCCTTCGTAGCTAAAACAGAAGGCCGTCGCTTGCCCTGCAAACCGCTTGGGCACGTCGAACATCCAATAACCAAGATAAATTCATCATGACTGCAACTTCCAAACTAACCACTCGTAAATTTGATGTCGTCATCGTCGGAGCTGGTGGCTCGGGCATGAGCGCTTCTCTTCAATTGGCCAACGCTGGCCTCAATGTGGCAGTGCTCTCCAAGGTGTTCCCTACCCGCTCTCATACCGTGGCAGCGCAGGGCGGCATCGCTGCCTCCTTGTCCAACATGGACGAAGACAACTGGGACAACCACTTCTATGACACCATTAAAGGTGGTGACTGGCTTAGCGACCAGGATGCCGTTGAATACATGGTGCGCGAAGCCCCTAAAGTCGTCTACGACCTGGAACACTACGGCATGCCCTTCGACCGCAATCCGGATGGCACTATTTACCAACGCCCCTTTGGTGGCCACACCAGCAACCATGGCGAAAAGGCCGTGCAACGTGCCTGTGCTGCAGCCGACCGTACCGGTCACGCCATGCTGCACACGCTGTACCAGCAAAATGTCAAGGCGCGTACCAACTTCTTCGTCGAGTGGATGGCGCTGGATTTGATCCGTGATGCAGAAGGCGATGTGGTCGGTGTCACCGCGCTCGAAATGGAAACCGGTGAGGTGCACATTCTTCATGCAAAAACAGTGCTCTTGGCTACTGGTGGTGCAGGCCGGATTTTTGCTGCATCCACCAATGCGTACATCAACACCGGCGACGGTTTGGGCATGGCAGCCCGTGCAGGCATTCCGCTGCAAGACATGGAATTCTGGCAATTCCACCCCACTGGCGTACACGGTGCGGGTGTTTTGTTGACAGAAGGCTGCCGCGGCGAAGGCGGCATTTTGCGTAATGGCAATGGCGAACGCTTCATGGAGCGCTATGCACCTGCTTACAAAGACTTGGCCACTCGCGACTTTGTGTCACGGTGTATGGATCAGGAGATCAAAGAAGGACGCGGTTGCGGCCCCAAGAAAGATCACATCGTGCTGGATATGACCCATTTGGGTGTTGAAACCATCATGAAACGTCTGCCTTCGATTTTTGAGATTGGTCACAATTTTGCCAATGTGGACATCACCAAAGAACCGATTCCGGTGATCCCAACCAACCATTACCAAATGGGCGGCGTGCCCAGCAGCATCACCGGACAAGTGGTGGCGCCCCAAAATGGCACGCAACAAATTGTTAACGGTTTGTACGCGGTGGGTGAATGCTCATGCGTCAGCGTGCACGGCGCCAATCGCCTGGGCTGCAACTCTCTGCTCGACATCATTGTGTTTGGCTTCTCCGCAGGCAACCACATCATTGCGCAAAACCAAAAAACACAAAACCATAAGCCCTTGCCAGCCAACGCAGCCGATGCCTCATTGGAACGTCTGAACCGTCTGGACAAGAGCAGTTCGGGCGAGTACTCGCAAAAAGTGGCCGACGACATTCGCGCCACCATGCAGCAACATGCAGGTGTGTTCCGCACCCAGGCCAGCATGGATGAAGGTGTCAAGAAAATTGCCGCCCTGCGCGAGCGCGTGGATGCCATCACCCTGAAAGACAAGTCCAAGGTTTTCAATACCGACCGCATTGAAGCCCTGGAAGTGGACAACATGATTGAAGTGGCACAAGCCACCATGGTGTCTGCTGCGGCACGCAAAGAGTGCCGTGGTGCGCACAGCGTGCTGGACTATGACCGCCCAGCCGACGACGCCACTTGCCCACTGGGACGCGACGACGTCAACTGGCTCAAGCACACGCTGTGGGACAAAACCACCAACAGCCTGAGCTACAAGCCCGTCGTCCTCAAGCCTTTGACTGCAGAGTCGATCGCCCCCAGAGTTCGCACATTCTGATCTGGAACAGTCAAGGAGAAACCTAAATGGCTAAACGTACATTTCAAATTTACCGCTACAACCCCGACACCGATGCCAAGCCCTACATGCAGACCATCGAAGTCGAACTCGATGGCAGCGAACGCATGCTTCTGGATGCACTGGTCAAACTCAAGGCGGTAGACCCCACCATTTCCTTCCGCCGCTCCTGCCGTGAAGGTGTTTGCGGCTCGGATGCCATGAACATCAACGGCAAAAATGGCCTGGCTTGCCTGGTCAACATGTTGACCCTACCTGGCATCATTGTGCTCAAACCCCTACCCGGTCTGCCTGTGGTGCGCGACCTGATTGTGGACATGACGCTGTTTTTCAAACAGTACCACTCCATCAAACCTTATCTGATCAACGACAGTCGCCCGCCTGAAAAAGAACGCTTGCAAAGCCCAGAAGAGCGCGAAGAGCTCAATGGCTTGTATGAATGCATTTTGTGCGCAAGCTGTTCGACCAGTTGCCCGGTGTTCTGGTGGAACCCCGACAAATTTGTCGGCCCTGCAGGTTTGTTGCAAGCCTACCGCTTCATTGCAGACAGCCGCGACGAAGCCACCAGCGAACGCCTGGACAACCTGGAAGACCCGTACCGCTTGTTCCGTTGCACCACCATCATGAATTGTGTGGATGTGTGCCCGAAAGGCTTGAACCCGACCAAGGCCATTGGCAAAATCAAGGAACTGATGGTGCGTCGCGCCATTTGAGCCTGTGATATGCAAGCCACAAGCATGGATCCTCTGGACGAACGCATTGACGAGCGAGTCCTCAGCAAGCTGCGGTGGCGCTGCCGCCGGGGTTTGCTTGAAAACGATATTTTTATCGAACGATTCTTTAAAAGGTATGGTTCCAGTCTGACCGTCAAGCAGGTGCAAGGTCTTAACGCTCTAATGGACTTGAGCGATTCAGACTTACTTGATTTGCACCTTGGGCGCAAGACTTTGGCGCAAGTTAACACCGGGCTGGATCGCGATGAAGTCTGCAAAGTTTTAAGTATGTTGAAAGAACCACCTGAAAGGTCTGTATGAAGCTAGCTGAAAATAAAGCCACACTGTCGTTTTCCAACGGCAGCCCCAGCGTTGATTTGCCGGTTTACCAAGGCACGGTTGGGCCCGATGTCATTGACATTCGCAAGCTCTACGGCCAAACCGGCATGTTCACTTATGACCCAGGCTTTTTGTCAACCGCTTCATGCCAGTCTGCCATCACCTACATTGACGGCGACAAAGGTGAACTGCTGTACCGTGGTTACCCCATCGAACAGTTGGCCACACAGTGTGACTACCTCGACACCTGTTACCTGTTACTCAATGGCGAACTGCCCAAGCAACAAGAGCGTGAAGACTTCCACAAGCTCATCATCAACCACACCATGGTTCAAGAGCAGATGCAGTTTTTCATGCGCGGTTTCCGCCGTGATGCCCACCCCATGGCCGTACTGACGGGCTTGGTGGGTGCGCTGTCTGCGTTTTACCACGACAGCACCGACATCAACAACCCTGAACATCGCAAAATTGCCGCGATCCGCCTGATTGCCAAGATGCCAACTTTGGTTGCCATGGCTTACAAGTATGGTATGGGGCAACCCTACATGTACCCACAAAATGACCTCAGTTACGCTGGCAACTTCCTGCGCATGATGTTTGGTACGCCATGCGAAGAGTACAAGGTCAACCCGGTGATTGAACGGGCGATGGATCGCATCTTCATCTTGCACGCCGATCACGAGCAAAACGCCTCCACGTCTACCGTGCGGCTGTGCGGCTCTTCTGGTACCAACCCTTTTGCGGCCATCGCTGCGGGCGTGGCTTGCCTGTGGGGTCCTGCCCACGGTGGTGCCAATGAAGCCTGCCTGAACATGCTTGAAGACATTCAACGCCAAGGTGGCGTGGCCAAGGTCGGCCAGTTCATGGAGCAAGTCAAAGACAAAAACTCCGGCGTAAAACTGATGGGCTTTGGTCACCGTGTTTACAAAAACTACGACCCACGCGCCAAGCTCATGCAAGAAACCTGCAACGAAGTGCTGGCATCCCTGGGTCTGGAAAAAGATCCGTTGTTCAAGCTGGCCAAGGAACTCGAAAAAATCGCTCTGGAAGACGAGTATTTCGTATCGCGCAAACTCTACCCGAACGTTGACTTCTACTCCGGCATCGTTCAGCGCGCCATTGGCATCCCGGTGAACCTGTTCACTGGAGTCTTCACTTTGGCTCGCACCGTCGGCTGGATTGCACAACTGAACGAGATGATCAGCGACCCTGAATACAAAATCGGCCGTCCACGTCAACTGTTTTCTGGTTCTGTGACACGCAGTGTCACACCCGTCGGCCAGCGCTAAGGTCTCGTAAAGTAATAAGTTGGACATTTTGACGGCCAGATTTGGGCTGCAGTGCTAGGCGCAAAACGCGCCGTTTAGTTCTGCTAAACAAGCGATTTGCAACGACGCAGTGCGCCCAAAGTTGGCGCGTCAAATGTGCATGTTATTTGTGAACAAGCGCTAAGCTCTCCCGCTTAAAACCAACCCGCCGGATGGCAACATCGGCGGGTTTTTTCTGCGGCAACATAGCGCGGCAACCTGGCAACTGGCCGTTTAAAATCAGCCCCTTATCAAGGAACCACCATGGGACGCACCCTTTACGACAAACTCTGGGACGAACACATCGTCCACACCGAAGACGACGGTACCGCCCTGCTCTACATTGATCGCCATCTGGTACATGAGGTCACCAGCCCGCAGGCGTTTGAAGGACTGCGCCAAACCCATCGCCAAATCTGGCGAATCAGTTCTATCGTGGCCACCGCAGACCACAACACCCCCACTACAGGCTGGGAACTGGGCTACGACGGCATCACTGACCCCACCAGTAAAGAGCAAGTGCTTACCCTGGATGCCAACATCAAGGAATACGGCGCAGCGGCTTACTTCCCTTTCATGTCACATCGCCAGGGCATCGTGCACGTAATTGGTCCTGAAAACGGTGCCACCCTGCCCGGCATGACCGTGGTCTGCGGCGACTCCCACACCTCTACCCACGGCGCTTTTGGCGCGCTGGCCCACGGCATTGGCACCAGCGAGGTGGAACACGTCATGGCCACGCAGACCCTGCTGGCGAAAAAAGCCAAAAACATGCTGATCCGGGTCAACGGCCTGTTGCCACGCGGTTGCACAGGCAAGGACATGGTGCTGGCCATCATTGGCAAGATTGGCACCGCCGGCGGTACCGGCTACACGATTGAATTTGGCGGTGCGGCCATTCGCGCGCTGAGCATGGAAGGCCGCATGACCGTGTGCAACATGGCCATTGAAGCCGGTGCACGTGCGGGGTTGGTAGCGGTGGACGACAAGACCATTCAATATGTCAAGAACCGCCCCTTGTCGCCAGGTTTTAACGCACCCAATGCGGCGGCCGCTGCCGTCGAATGGGATCAAGCTGTGGCCTACTGGAACACCCTGCACTCCGATGCCGACGCGGTTTTTGACGCCGTAATCGACCTGGATGCTTCCCAACTGGTGCCCCAAGTCACCTGGGGTACTTCACCAGAAATGGTACTGGGCATCAACGACCGCGTGCCCGACCCAGACTACGAAAAAGAGGCCAACAAACGCGGCGCCATTGAGCGGGCGCTAACCTACATGGGGCTGGAGCCCGGCAAAGCCCTAAACGACCTGTATGTAGACAAAGTCTTTATTGGCTCTTGCACCAACAGCCGCATTGAAGACATGCGTGAAGCCGCTGCCGTGGTCAAAACCCTGGGTCGCAAAGTGGCATCCAACATCCGTTTGGCCATGGTGGTACCTGGCTCGGGCTTGGTCAAGGAACAGGCAGAGCGAGAAGGTTTACATGAGATTTTTCGTGCCGCCGGTTTTGAGTGGCGCGAACCTGGGTGCTCCATGTGCCTGGCCATGAATGCTGATCGACTGGAACCGGGTGAGCGCTGTGCTTCCACCAGCAACCGCAACTTTGAAGGCCGCCAAGGCGCGGGCGGGCGCACCCACCTGGTGAGTCCGGCCATGGCTGCTGCTGCAGCCATTCATGGGCATTTTGTTGATGTTCGCAAGTTTGTTTAAAACCACGAAAGGCTCTAACATGAAATCACTTCTCATCGGCTTATTAAGCATCGCCGTGATCGCGCTGACCGGTTGCAATACCGTCAAAGGTATGGGGCAGGACATCCAAAAAGCAGGCTCGGCCATCGAAGGCGCGGGCAAGAAAAATTAGGCATCTTCCATGCAAAAATTCACCTTGCACAAGGGTCTGGTGGCCCCGATGGATCGCGAAAATGTCGACACCGATGCCATCATTCCCAAGCAATTCCTCAAATCCATTCGCAAAACCGGATTTGGTCAAAACCTGTTTGACGAGTGGCGCTACCTGGACGCAGGCTACCCCGGCCAAGACCCGGCAAGCCGCAAACCCAATCCTGATTTCGTGCTGAACCAGCCGCGCTTTCAGGGCGCATCCATTCTGTTGGCGCGCAAGAACTTTGGTTGTGGCTCCTCACGTGAGCACGCGCCCTGGGCAATCGACCAGTATGGCTTTCGGGCCATCATTGCCCCCAGCTATGCCGACATTTTTTTCAACAACAGTTTCAAAAATGGCTTGCTGCCGATTGTGCTGACCGAATCCCGAGTAGCGCAGCTGTTTGACGATGTGGCGGCGTTCCCTGGCTATGCACTGACCATTGACCTGGAACGCCAGGTCATCCTCAAACCCAACGGGGACGAACTGCCTTTTGAGGTGCAGGCCTTTCGTAAATACTGCTTGCTCAACGGGCTCGATGACATTGGTTTAACCCTGCGTCATGCCGACAAAATCAAAGCGTTTGAGACTGAACGTCTTGCACAAAAACCGTGGCTAGCCCACACCATGCTTGCGTAAGCAGCTACATATTTAATAGCAAAATAATGAAAATTGCAGTTTTACCCGGCGACGGCATTGGCACCGAAATTGTGGCCGAGGCAGTCAAGGTGCTTCACGCCCTGGATTTAAAGTTCAAGATGGAATCGGCCTTGGTTGGCGGTGCCGCTTATGAGGCCTACGGTCATCCCCTGCCAGACGCGACCCTGAAGCTGGCAAAAGAAGCCGATGCCGTTCTTTTTGGTGCCGTGGGCGACTGGAAATACGACAAGCTCGATCGCCCGCTGCGCCCTGAGCAAGCCATTTTGGGGCTGCGCAAACACCTGGGGCTGTTTGCCAACTTTCGCCCTGCAATTTGTTATGAAGAACTGGTGGGCGCGTCCAGCCTGAAACCTGAACTGATCGCAGGCTTGGACATTTTGATTGTGCGTGAGTTGACTGGCGACATTTATTTTGGCCAGCCGCGTGGCCGGCGCACCGCCGTAGACGGTCACTTTCCAGGCACTGAAGAAGCCTTTGACACCATGCGCTACAGCCGTCCGGAAATCGAGCGCATTGCGCACGTGGCTTTTCAGGCTGCGCGCAAACGCAAAGCAGCTGGCTCAGAAGGCCGCGTCACCAGCGTCGACAAAGCCAACGTGTTGGAAACCTTTCAATTCTGGAAAGACGTGGTCACTGAAGTGGGGCAGCAATACCCTGACATCGCGCTAGACCACATGTATGTGGACAACGCCGCAATGCAGCTGGTGCGTGCCCCCAAGAAGTTTGACGTGGTGGTCACAGGCAACCTGTTTGGTGACATTTTGAGCGACGAGGCTTCCATGCTCACCGGCTCTATCGGCATGCTGCCTTCAGCGTCCATGAACGCCAACCATCAGGGCTTGTTCGAACCCAGCCATGGCAGCGCGCCTGACATTGCGGGCAAAGGTATCGCCAACCCATTGGCCACTATTTTGAGTGCAGCCATGATGCTGCGCTTTAGCCTGAACCAGCCGCAAGCGGCCGAACGCATCGAGGCGGCCGTCAAAAAGGTGTTGGCACAAGGCTTGCGCACGGCCGACATTCACAGTGCAGGCTGCACCCGTGTCAGCACCCGAGACATGGGCGATGCGGTCGTCAAGGCATTGGCCTAAGCAGCGCACGGTACAGTTCAAAAACAAGCAACATCTGTTTCAATATTCTGAAAGGCTAAAGCGATGAAAGTGGGCAATCTGGTAGGTTTGGTCGGTTGGCGTGGCATGGTCGGCTCGGTCCTGATGGATCGCATGCAAAGCGAAGGCGACTTTGCCCTGATCGAGCCGGTATTTTTCTCCACCTCCAACGCGGGTGGCCAAGCGCCCGCCTGGGCCAAGAATGAAACCAAGCTCAAAGACGCGTTCGACATCGAAGCCCTGAAAAAATGCGCCATCATCATCAGCGCCCAGGGCGGCGACTACACCACTGAAGTGTTTCCCAAACTGCGCAGTGCAGGCTGGACGGGGCACTGGATTGACGCCGCCTCCACCCTGCGCATGAAAGACGATGCCATCATCATCCTTGACCCGGTGAACCTGCCGGTCATCCAGACGGCGCTGGCCAAGGGCGGCAACAACTGGATTGGCGGCAACTGCACCGTGAGCTGCATGCTGATGGGCGTGGGCGCGCTCTACAAAGCCGGCCTGGTCGAATGGATGAGCACCCAAACCTACCAGGCAGCCAGCGGTGGCGGTGCGCAGCACATGCGTGAACTGCTCACCCAATACGGCACTCTCAACGCCGAGGTCAAGGCGCTGCTGGACGACCCCAAATCGGCCATCCTCGAGATTGACCGCAAAGTAATCGCCAAACAGCGTGCTTTGATCGCTGCTGAAACCGCCAACTTTGGCGTGCCCCTGGGGGGCTCGCTGATTCCCTGGATCGACAAAGACCTTGGCATTGGCAAACACCACGACGAAGAAGGCTGGGGCACATCGCGCGAAGAATGGAAAGGCATGGCCGAAACCAACAAAATCATGGGTCAAGGCGCCCTGTTTGGTAGCACTGAGACCCCGGTGGACGGCTTTTGCGTGCGCGTCGGCGCGATGCGCTGCCACAGCCAGGCACTTACTTTCAAGCTCAAAAAGAACCTGCCCAGTGCCGACATTGAAGCCATGATTGCGGCCGACAACGCCTGGGTCAAAGTAGTACCCAACAACCGTGAAGCCACGGTGAAAGACCTGACCCCTGTGGCCGTCACCGGCACGCTGAGTATTCCTGTGGGGCGCATCCGCAAACTTGCCATGGGCCCAGAGTATGTGGGAGCCTTCACCGTGGGTGACCAACTGCTGTGGGGTGCGGCCGAGCCACTGCGCCGCATGCTGCGGATTTTGCTGGCTGCATGACCCGTTTGAAGCATCGCGTCATAGCCTTGAGGCATGTTCGACGACGTTGTCGGGCTACAACATAAAATCCGCTAATTGGTGTTGGATGGAACACTGTACCAAGTTCATCGGCTGAATGAACTTGTCAGGCTAAGCCATTGATGCTAAGGTACTTTTAATTGTTTAAAGTTATCGGTCTTTTGGAGCCGTGCAGTCTGTTTGTCGCAGTCTGCCAAACCGGAGTTGACAAATTGATTGCAAAGTCTTATCGGTGGCAATTCACAGCCATAGCAACAGCTGTGGTGCTGGGTTTGGGGGCGACCAACGCCAATGCCCTTTCATTGGGGCGCGTGAATGTCCTGTCCGCTTTGGGTGACCCCCTGAGGGCGGAAATCGAAATTCTAGACATCAATGCGGACGAAGCCAGCAGCTTGGTCACCAAGGTGGCTACGCCCGATGCCTTCAAGGCCGCTGGGCTTGACTACAACGTGGTCATGACCAACTTGCAGACCACGTTACAACGACGACCTGATGGCCGCGCCTACATCAAGCTCAGCAGTGACCGCGTCATCCAGGAACCCTTTGTGGACCTGATCATTGAGGCTCGCTGGAACACGGGTCGCATCGTGCGTGACTACACCATGCTGTTCGACCCCTCCAGTCTACGCAACAGTACCCCTGCGATCACGCCCGCGCAAGTGCCACTGTCGCCACTGTCGCCACTAGCCAAGCCCGCCGCCACACCGCAACGCCCAGCCGTCGCCGCCAGCCCACAAGCCTCCGCGCCGCGCGCAACTTCGGCCACAGCAGCCAAACCAGCATCCAAACCGCAACCTCATGCGGATGAGGCAGAGTCCAACCAAATCATCGTCAGAGCCGGTGACACAGCTGGGCGTATTGCGGCAGCCCACCAACCCGCCAATGTGTCCTTAGATCAAATGCTGGTGGCTCTGTTGCGCAGCAACCCCGATGCCTTTATTAACAGCAACGTCAACCGCATCAAGGCCGGTTCACTGGTGACCCTGCCCACACAGGCACAAGCCGCTGAAACACCAGCGGCGCAGGCCAAGCAAATCATCATGGCACAAAGCCAGGATTTCAACAATTTCAGGCGTAACCTGGCCAGAAGCACCCCCACCGCACCAGTGACCCCCAATGGACGTGAAGTCAGCGGCAAACTACAAGCCAACGTTCAAGACAAGAAACCAGGTGCAGCCACACCCGACAAGCTAACGCTGTCCAAAGGAGCGGTCAGCACCAAAAACAGCGTAGACCAGATGGCTCAGGCACAAAACGCCAAGGCCGCTGCCAGTCGTGCGGCTGAGGTTACAAAAAACATTCAAGACCTGAGTCAAATAGCCGCTGCATCCAGTGCGGTGGCTGCTGCCTCTGCGGCCAAACCAGCGCCTGCAATGGCGGCATCAGTCGCTAGCCCTGCTGTTAGCGCTGCTGTTAGCGCTGCCGTCGAGATGCCGGCCGTTGCTGCCGCGTCGATGCCTGTTAAACCGGCTTCAAAAGCTGCTCCAATCGCATTGGTTCCTGTGGCAGAACCCAGTTTCATGGACAACTTGCTGGAAGACCCACTGGTTCCTGCTGGGGCTGCTGGGCTGATTGCCCTGCTGGCCGGATTGGGTTTCTACAAATTCAGGCAACGCAAGCATGCATCGCAAGACAGCACGTTTGGCGACAGCAGGCTGCAGGCTGAATCTTTTTTTGGCAACAGTGGTGGCAAAAACGTCAACACCAGTGACAGCGGTACCACCGGATCTTCCATGATCTATTCGCCCAGCCAGCTTGATGCAGTGGATGATGTCGACCCCGTGGCCGAGGCCGATGTCTATCTGGCCTATGGCCGCGACCTGCAAGCCGAAGAAATCCTGAAAGACGCACTGCGCACACGCCCGGAGCGTCTGGCCATCCACCAAAAATTGCTCGAAATTTACGCCAAGCGCCGCGATGCCAAGGCGTTTGAAGCCATCGCCACCCTGGCTTTCAATTTGACCAACGGTCTCGGGCCAGACTGGGAGCAGATTTGCGCAAAAGGTCTGTCGCTGGATCCCGACAACGCCCTGTATTTGCCTGGCGGACAGCCACACTACGACCCCAGCGCCCCCACGCGCCCGGCCGGCATCGACACCGTGTCTCCCGGCTTGAGCGCAGAGACTCCAGCGGCAAGTCCTGCACCCATGGTGTCGGATGCAGGCAATACTGAACTTGATCTGGACCTTGATTTTTCACTCGATGAGCCCGATTTGCCAGACGGTGTTGCCGAATCTGTCAAGCCACCAGAAGCAGCGCAAGCCGAACAACCCATACCGGCCCAAGCCTATACAGCTGATGCCTCATGGTCTGAACCCGAACCCATGGAACTGATGGCGCTTGAAGCGGCCATGAACCAGGCCGGCACCAGCAGCGGCTATGTGCCATTGCCAAAAACCGAACCCCAGTTTGAAGCCCCCGCCCCAACACCAGAGCCAGAGCCAGAGCCAGAGCCAGAACAAGCCCCAGTCGGCTCCATGGCGTTCGACAAAACCCAGGTGCTTTCGATACCAGCACGGGTTGAAGAACCCACCCCAGCCTCTGAATCCGGCATGATGGAATTCGACCTGGGTTCCTTGTCGTTGGACTTTGCCGGCACTAAACCAGGTGAATTGACCAAGTCTGGCACCTCTGCTGAACCTCTCCAAGCCGAATACGATGAAGAGTCCGAAACCCAGTCGGGCAGCTTCCCAGAGGTGACGGGTGACCCACTTGAAACCAAGTTGGCTCTGGCCCAAGAATTCAAAGCCATCGGTGACGACGACGGTGCCCGCGCCCTGATTGAAGAAGTCATCGGCGAGGCCAGCGGTGACATGAAGGCCAAGGCGCAGCTCGCACTCAGTCGGCTGTGACCCGGTAGCGGATGACTGCGAACCAGCAAGACCGGGTGCGGCTGGCGCTGGGCATCAGCTACCAAGGCGGCCATTACCAGGGTTGGCAAAGCCAGCCGTCCGGGCAAACGGTGCAAGACCAGCTTGAAAAAGCGCTGGGGCAGTTTGCCAACCACCGCATCTCCACCCTGTGCGCCGGGCGCACCGATGCTGGTGTGCACGCAATGATGCAGGTGGTCCACTTTGACACCCCTTTGGACCGACCCGAATCCTCCTGGGTGCGCGGCCCCAACGCCCTGCTGCCGCGTGACATTGCCGTGCAATGGGCCAAACAAATGCCGCTGGCGTTCCATTGCCGCGCCAGTGCCGTGTCGCGCCGCTATGCCTACAGCCTGCTGGCGTCGCCGGTGCGCCCCAGCGTGGAGCTGGGCCGGGTCGGCTGGGTACACCGCCCTTTGAACCAGGAGCGCATGCAGCAGGCTGCCGCACTGCTGATCGGCGAACACGACTTCACCTCGTTTCGCGCCAGCGCCTGCCAGGCCTTGTCGCCCATCAAGCAGCTGATGCGCATCGACATCAGCCGCCGTGGCGCCTACTGGCGTTTTGAATTTGAGGCCAACGCGTTTTTGCACCACATGATTCGCAACCTCATGGGCTGCCTGCTGATGGTGGGTGACGGTCGCAAGCCGCCAGAGTGGATCAGCGAGGTGCTGGCCGCACGCGACCGCGATGCCGCCGCGCCCACGTTTTCACCCGATGGCTTGTACTTTTTGGGCCCCCGCTACGACCCACCATGGGGTTTGCCGCAACAAACACCGCTTTTTGACCTGCTGCCATGACCGACACCGCCCTCCCTGAATCGACCCAACCACAGCAACGCACCCGCATCAAAATTTGTGGTCTGACCCGCGAGCAGGACGTGGATGCTGCCGTTGAAGCAGGTGCGGATGCCATCGGTTTTGTGCTTTATGACAAAAGCCCTCGTCATGTGTCGCCCCAACGCGCCGCCGAGCTGGCCCGCCGACTGCCACCGTTTGTTGCCCCAGTGCTGCTATTTGTCAACCAAGAATATTCAAAAGTAATAGCTGCTTGCGCAGGTGTGACGGGGGCTATAGCCCAATTTCATGGTGATGAAACACCTGCAGACTGCTGGGCGGCCAGCCAGCAAGGGCAGCGCCCTTATCTGCGCGCAGCACGCATTCCACTGGGCGAAGCCGGGCGCGGCTTTGATCTCTTAAAATTCATCCAAGATTTTTCACAAGCTCAAGCCATTTTGCTGGACGCGCAGGTTGACGGGTACGGCGGTGGCGGGCACACATTCAATTGGTCACTGCTGCCTCCAAACGTCAACGCTCACCTCGTTTTGAGTGGTGGGTTAAATGCTGCCAACGTAGCCGATGGCATGGCGCAGCTGCGCCCGCGTTGTAAAACGCTGGCCGTGGATGTCAGCTCGGGCGTTGAAATGCCAGGGCACAAAGGCATCAAAGACCCCGAAAGGGTTCGGAAATTTGTTGCGGCTGTGCGCATGGCAGACAGAATGATGTGCAGTTGAGCCATACCCTGCGAACTCGTGAACCCGCAGGGCCGACTTCAGTCGGCCAGGTTGACTGAAGTCAATCCTACAGACTTCAGGTTGCTGCAGACCAACCCCACAAAGCCAAGATACCGGACTTGTCTGATCCAGATAATTTCATTTTTTAAAGAAAATAAGCCTCTAGCCCTTATCCAATAAGCACCGGCAGCTATCAATTAAATAACACCATGTTCAATTACCAACAACCCGACCCACGTGGTCACTTTGGCATTTACGGCGGCAGTTTCGCCTCTGAGACGCTGACCCACGCCATCAATGAGCTTAAAGACGCGTACGCCAAGTACCAACACGACCCGGCTTTCATGGCCGAGTTTGACTACGAGATGGCGCACTATGTGGGCCGCCCCAGCCCGGTGTACCACGCCGCACGCATGAGCCGCGAGATGGGTGGCGCGCAAATCTTTTTAAAGCGCGAGGATTTGAACCACACCGGCGCGCACAAGATCAACAACACCATCGGCCAGGCCATGCTGGCCAAGCGCATGGGCAAGCCGCGCATCATTGCCGAAACCGGCGCTGGCCAGCACGGCGTGGCCACCGCCACCATCTGCGCCCGCTACGCTCTGGAATGCGTGGTCTACATGGGCAGTGAAGACGTCAAACGCCAAAGCCCCAACGTCTACCGCATGAAGCTGCTGGGTGCCACCGTGGTGCCGGTCACCAGCGGCAGCCGCACGCTCAAAGACGCACTGAACGAAGCCATGCGTGACTGGGTCGCCAACGTGGACAACACCTTCTACATCATCGGCACCGTAGCCGGGCCGCACCCCTACCCGATGATGGTGCGCGATTTTCAGAGCGTCATCGGCAAGGAATGTCTGGTGCAAATGCCCCAGATGCTCAAAGCCGCAGGCTGCAAGAGCGCGCAGCCCGACGTGGTCACCGCCTGCGTCGGCGGCGGCAGCAATGCCATGGGCATCTTTTACCCCTACATCCAGCATGAGGCGACGCAACTGATTGGCGTAGAGGCTGCTGGCGAGGGCATGGACAGCGGCCACCATTCGGCCAGCATCCAGCGTGGCAGCCCCGGCGTGCTGCACGGCAACCGCACCTATGTGCTGCAAGACGACAACGGCCAGGTCACCGAAACCCACAGCATCAGCGCCGGGCTGGACTACCCCGGTGTCGGCCCCGAGCACGCTTACCTGCACGACATTGGCCGCGCCCAATACGTCGGCATCACCGACAAAGAGGCCCTGGATGCCTTCCACTACCTGTGCCGCACCGAAGGCATCATCCCGGCGCTGGAATCCAGCCACGCTATCGCTTACGCCATGAAGCTGGCCAAGACCATGCGCGCGGACCAGTCGATTCTGGTCAACCTGTCGGGCCGGGGCGACAAAGACATCGGCACGGTGGCCGACCTGTCCAAGGCCGACTTCTTCTGCCGCCCCAGCTGCCAGGGCCAGTCAGTTAAAGGTGATGTGCAAAATGTGCCTGTAGCCCTTGTCAAACAAGCGCAAGCAGCTACAAACTCAGGAGCATCCAAATGAGCCGTATCGCCGCCACCTTTGCCCAACTGAAAGCCCAGAGCCGCAAGGCGCTGATTCCGTTTGTCACTGCGGGTTTTCCGTTTGCCGATGTCACGCCCGAGCTGATGCATGGCATGGTCAAAGGCGGCGCGGACGTGATTGAGTTGGGCGTGCCGTTTTCCGACCCCAGCGCCGACGGCCCGGTGATCCAAAAAGCTGGCGACAAGGCGCTGGCGTTTGGCATTGGCCTGGTGCAGGTACTGGCCATGGTGCGTGAATTCCGCTCGCAAAACCAAACCACGCCGGTGGTCTTGATGGGCTACGCCAACCCGGTGGAGCGTTACAACCAGATGCATACCACTCCTAAAAATGGAGCTACTCACGCAGACAAAACGGGGGCTACAAGCCCATTTGTTCGGGATGCCGCAGCGGCTGGCGTGGACGGCGTGCTGATCGTCGACTACCCGCCTGAGGAATGCGAAGACTTCGCGGCTGACCTCAAGGTCCACGGCCTGGATTTGATCTTCTTGTTAGCGCCCACTTCCACGCCAGAGCGCATGGCACAAGTGGGGCGCATCGCCACGGGCTATGTCTACTACGTGTCGCTCAAGGGTGTCACCGGCTCGGGCGCGCTCGACACCGGTGCGGTCGAGGCCATGCTGCCACGCATCCGTGCCCATGTGGCTGTGCCGGTGGGCGTGGGCTTTGGTATTCGCGATGCGGCCACTGCCCAAGCCATCGGCAAGGTGGCCGATGCGGTGGTGATTGGCAGCAAGATCATCCAGTTGATTGACAACCAGCCACGCGACCAGGTGGCCAGCACCGCGCAAAGCTTCCTGCGCGAGATTCGCACCGCGATGGATTCATAATCCAGCCTTCAACCAAGATGCTGGGGCAGACCGCTTTGACGCACGCCAAAGCCCTTCTGTCCCCAACCGACCAAAAGGAAATCGCATGAGTTGGCTAGAAAAACTGCTTCCCCCAAAAATCCAGCAAACCGACCCTAAAGACCGGCGTGCCGTGCCCGAAGGCCTGTGGATCAAATGCCCCAGTTGCGACACCGTGCTGTACAAGACCGACCTGGAACAAAACCAGAACGTCTGCCCCAGTTGCAGCCACCACCACCGCATTGGCGCGCGCGCCCGCTTGAACGTGTTTCTGGACAACGAAGGCCGCTATGAAATCGGGCAAGAGGTGCTGCCGGTGGACGCGCTCAAGTTCAAAGACAGCCGCAAATACCCCGAGCGCCTGAAAGAAGCCATGGACAACACCGGCGAGACCGATGCGCTGGTGGTGATGGGTGGCTCGGTCATGGGCATCGGGCTGGTGGCGGCGTGCTTTGAATTTGAATTCATGGGCGGCAGCATGGGCAGCGTGGTGGGCGAGCGCTTTGCCCGCGCGGTGCAAACCGCCATCGACCAAAAAGTGCCCTTTGTCTGCTTCACCGCCACCGGTGGCGCGCGCATGCAAGAGGGTTTGCTGAGCTTGATGCAAATGGCCAAGACCAATGCATCACTCACCCACCTGGCCAAAAAAGGCCTGCCCTTCATCAGCGTGCTGACCGACCCGACCATGGGCGGCGTCAGTGCGGGCTTTGCCTTTTTGGGCGATGTGGTGATGGCCGAACCCAAGGCCTTGATTGGCTTTGCCGGGCCACGGGTGATTGAGTCCACCGTGCGGGTGACACTGCCCGAAGGTTTTCAGCGCGCCGAATTTTTGCAGACCAAAGGCGCGGTCGATTTGATCTGCGACCGCCGCGAACTGCGCAAAACCATTGCCAACACCCTGGCCATGCTGACCCGCCAGAGTGCCGACGCAGTGGCCTGACTGGCGTTCAACCGAAGTGACAACGCTGTTGGTGGCTTGCCTGTGTGCGCAGTGGTGCGGCGTGTGCCGCGACTACCGCAGCCGGTTTGAACAGGTGCAGGCCACCATTGAACAAGATCACCCGCAGGCGCGGTTTATATGGATTGATGTGGAAGACGAGGCTGACCTGCTGCACCCGGTGGATGTGGAAGATTTCCCCACCCTGCTGATCGCCGTGGGTGACACGCCCCACTTTTTTGGCTCACTCACACCGCAGGTTCAAACGCTGGAGCGCATGGTGCGCTCCACGCTTGCAGACCCGGGCGCTGCCGGGTTGGCCGATGAGACGTTGCGCGCCTTGGTGGTGCGGCTGCGGCTTCAAAAAACCTGATTTACACCCCTTAAGGGATGCGGAAATTGCAAATGTACCGTTTATGGCGAGGGCTGACGGGATGCAGTGCTAGGCGAGAGGAGGCGACATAGCCGTAGCTGTGGCCACGAGGAACAACAACGCCAGGCTGGAAAAGGCACGATTTTATGTAAGTGTTTTGGTGAAGGATGGATGCCTTGAGAGGGTCAGGACGCCATCAACGCTGCCGCCTGCAGGTTGCCCAGCACAATGGCGGCAATTTGCAAGATCAGCAGCAGCACCAGTGGCGACAAATCTATGCCCCCGACCAGCGGCAGCACACGGCGTATCGGCTGCAGCAGCGGGGCCACCAGACGCTCCAGCACATCGGCCATGACCGAGTTGGTTTGCACCCAAGACAGCACGGCATACACAATCACCAAACCCGTCAGGCCCGAGATGGCCATGCGCAGCAGACCAAACCCAGCCAAGATCGGCACTGCAAACAGCCCAACAACCGCACCCGTCAGCAACCACAACAAACCGAATTCGGCCAACTGCAGCAAAAATGCCGCCACCAGACTGGCGGTGTCGAGTGAACCGATGGCGGGCAACACGCGACGCAGCGGCAACACAATCCAGTCGGTTAAAGCAAACACAAAGCGACCTAGCGGGTTGCCCGAGCGCGCCGACATGGGAATGCGCTGGTATTGCATGTACAGGCGCAGCAAACAAGTACCGCTTAAGAAACCGCAAACAACTTCAAGCAACAGCGAAACGATTTGGTACAGCATGGATTTACTTCTAAGACAAACAGCGACGGACTGCCTGCGCAATGATAACGGCCTACACCCAGCCCGTCTGCAAGTCGCCGCCATCGCACCCCCTGCCAGCCTTGTCAACGCCTGCCCTTTAAAATAGCATGTTCAGCCAGATGCGCCTTGCGTGTGTTTGGCTCTTCTTTTCTATGCCGCTCTTGCCCTTGATTGCCCCACATGTCTGACTCACGCACCACCGACGCCACCACCCCGCCCGCAGCCCCCGCACTGGACGAAAACCAGCTCATGCAAGAGCGCCGCGACAAGCTCAAAGCGCTTCGCCAGGCCCAAGCGCAGGGCAAAGGCCCGGCCTTCCCCAACGACTTCAAACCCACCGACCACGCCGCCAAACTGTTTGCCGCGCACGAGGCCAAAACCCCTGAAGCCTTGGCAGAACTTGGCACGCAGGCCAAAGTGGCTGGCCGCATGATGCTCAAGCGCGTCATGGGCAAAGCCAGTTTTGCCACGCTGCAAGACAGCACCGGGCGCATCCAGATTTACATCAAGCGCGACGACGTGGGCGAAGACCTCTACAACGCGTTCAAGCACTGGGATCTGGGCGACATCGTGGCCGCAGAAGGCCTGGTGTTCAAAACCAAAACCGGCGAGCTCTCCATCCACGCCAGCCGCATCCGCCTGTTGACCAAAAGCCTGCGCCCGATGCCCGACAAGTTCCACGGCATGGCCGACCAAGAGGTCAAATACCGCCAGCGCTACGTCGATTTGATGACCGACGAGGACACCAAAAAACGCTTTATTGCCCGCAGCAAGGCCGTCAGCGCGGTGCGCGACTTCATGGTGGCGCACGACTTTCTGGAAGTCGAAACACCCATGCTGCACCCGATTCCTGGCGGCGCCAACGCCAAACCCTTCACCACCCACCACAACGCGCTGGACCAGCAAATGTTCTTGCGCATTGCGCCTGAGCTGTACCTGAAACGTCTGATTGTGGGCGGTTTTGAGCGCGTGTTCGAGATCAACCGCAGCTTTCGCAACGAAGGCATCAGCGTGCGCCACAACCCCGAGTTCACCATGATGGAGTTCTACGCGGCGTATTGGGACTACCAGGATTTGATGGCGTTTACTGAAAGCCTGATCCGCGATGCCGCCCAGCGCGCCTGCGGCAGCCTGCAGCTCAGTTACGCCGGCAAGCCGGTGGATTTGTCACAACCGTTTGAGCGCCTGACGATTCACCAAGCCATCTGCAAATACACCGAAGCCGGCCAGATGCAAGACGACGGCTCAGGCCTGAAGGTCGACAGCGCTGACTGGCTGCGCAGCGTGCTGCCCAAGCTGGGCATCACCGAGGCCCGACACCACATCAGCACGCGCAGCCTGCCCAGTTTGCAGGTGCTGTACTTTGAAGAAACCGTGGAAGAAAAGCTCTGGCAGCCGACCTTCATCATGGAGCACCCCACTGAAATCAGTCCGCTGGCCCGCGCCAACGACTTGAGGCCCGAGGTGACCGAACGCTTTGAGCTCTACATCACCGGGCGCGAGTTTGGCAACGGCTTCAGCGAACTGAACGATGCCGAAGAACAAGCCGCGCGTTTTGCGGCGCAGGTGGCGGCCAAAGACGGTGGCGACGACGAAGCCATGTACTTTGATGCTGACTTCATCCGGGCGCTGGAATACGGCATGCCCCCCACCGGCGGCTGTGGCGTGGGGCTGGATCGCCTGATGATGTTGCTGACCGACAGCAGCAGCATCCGCGACGTGATTTTGTTCCCTGCCCTGCGCCGGGAAGTTTAAGCATAATTGGCCTCTAGCCCTTATGGATAAAGCGCGAGCAGCTATTGAATTCATATTAACTTGACCAGCTGCTAGCAGCCTGCCAATTTTTGGCAATGACCGAGCGGTAGTTTTCAATCGTCGAGAATCCACCTGTCAAAGCATAATTCTTGACATCCCAATGCCATCACCCCGCCCATGAAATACCTGCAAGGCTACCCGCCTGACACCCTGGCGCAGGTAGAAAAGCTGCTGGCGCAAGACCGTGTGGCCGACTGGCTGACCAGCAAGTACCCGCAAGCCCACACGGTGCGCACCGACCGGGCGCTGTTTGACTACGTGCAGGCCCTGAAAACCGAGTACCTGCGCGGCGCTGATCCGATCGGCAAAGTAGCGTTTGACAGCAAGTTGCAGGTGGTCAGACACGCGCTGGGCACCCACACCACGGTGTCACGCGTGCAGGGCAACAAGCTCAAGGCCAAGCGCGAAATCCGCATTGCCACGATGTTCAAGACCGTACCGAATGAGTTTTTGCGCATGATCACCGTGCACGAGCTGGCGCACCTGAAAGAACGCCAGCACGACAAGGCGTTTTACAGCTTGTGCACCCACATGGAGCCGCGCTACCACCAGTTGGAGTTTGAGGTGCGGGTGTATTTGACGCATCTGGACACCTCGGGAGGGCGCTTGTGGGAGGTGGCGGGCGTGGCAGCGGGTTGAGTGCCTGCGCTGAAGCGTGTTGTCGTGCGAAAAACTGTGACTGGTGTGCAGCGGGAGCGAGTCTTCAAAAGTTGAAATTGCCCGCCGGATACCCGACACTGAAGCCAGTGGCCAACAGTCGGCTGTACGGACGCGATTTCAACCAAATGTGCGCCCGGACTCGACCATCTGCGGGCGGTCTCCAACGTTCACTTGAACGTCCGGTCATGCTTGCACGGCGGTCATTGACCGCCAGGTCAGCCTCCAAGCCAGCAAGGCGCGATCGTCAACGAGTTGTAAAGAACGTTTAGGCTGCCAACTTTGCACTAGCGAGACGGTTGAGGCTTACACCTTGCTCTGCGGCCATCAATGCAAGGTTTCGATGCAGAAGCGGCGGAATGCGAACACGGAACTCTCCACTGTAGTTTTTTTCGGCCATCGCCACTGGAACGGTTTCTCCACTTGCCAGCATGTCGGCGGCAACATCGCCAACTACCTTTTGGATGCCTTTGAGTGCTGCTTCCGGTGTTTTCGCCAACCAACTCAGTGAAGGAAACTCGGCGCACAAGCCTACATGTTCACCATCTTCTGGCGACCAAGTAACGCGGTATGTGTAGTGTTGGATGTTCATTACATTACTCCCAATTTTTCAATGGCTTGAAGCACTTGCCTGACTTGATATGGTTTCGCCTTACCTTTGGCGTTCTGGATGTTGACGCGTGGATCTCCAGACCAAGGCGTTTTGAAAATGGCGTGGCTACTGCCGTCTTGTCTAGGCTTGTCGAAGTAGGACTCACACACCTTTTTAAAGTCCTTGAAACTTACATTTCCAGGCTCTCGGCGCATCATCTCCAGGATTTTTTCGATTTGTGCCATGGGTGCTAATGGTGCTATTAATGGCACCACATGTCAACCCAGCCCAAATTCTTATTCAACCTGATTGTGGGTATTGCAGCACACCAGTGATTCCGGTCGATGGTGACCAATGTCTGGAGTCCTCGTGATTGCTGTCGTTCGCTGGAATAGGTGTGATCGGCGGCTTTGGGCACGTTGGCGAATGCGACGAACGGTGTCTGACTAGAGTTGAACTGGATAACCGAAAAGCTGACTGTCGTGGTCGGCAGCAATGGTTCTGAAACAGCCATCAAAGCATCCTCTCTTTCATCCACCGCGTTCACCCCATCACCCACCGCGCCTCATCCATCTGATCATGTTCAAACGCCGGTGCGAAGTCATCCAGTTCCCGCGCCAGCAAACCCACATCCGGGCCCAGCGCCGCAGCACGCCACTCAAGCACTGACGCGTAGACCTGCGCCAGCACTTGCAAAGCCTCGGTGGGCGGCAAGCTGAAATAGCTGGCCTGCGCCATCAACATGTCCAGTGACGTGATGGGGCCGGTGGCTTCGCTCAGCCAGGTTTTGGATTCGCGATCTTTGTCAGGAAACGGGTTCAAATCAAAGTGCGGAGCCAGTCGCCACTGGCCTTGCCCCACGTACAGGAAACCCAGGTTTTGCAGGTGATCATCCACATTGGTGATGAGCAGGTTGAACACCAAACGCCGCCACAATTGCTGCACGTCAGCCGTTGGGTTGGCACATTTGGCGCGGATGACATCGGCAATTTCGGTGTACGAGCGCTCTTCATGACGCTTGGCTTGCAGCATGGAGGCTGCCGACAGGTAATGAATGCGTGCGTGTTCCGGCGTGCGGTCAAAGCGGCGAATGACGGCCACCGGGGTGTTGCCGACCTGCAGCACTCTGGCGCTGGCTGCGTCAATGCCGGCGCGCTGTGCCAGATGCAATGCCAGCACCTCGGCACGGGTCACATTGCGCTCATCAAGCAGACTGGGAAACTTGCCCAGCGCCAGGCTGCCATCCACGTCAAGAACGGTGCATTTGGGACGCATGCCGCCCAAAGAGGTGCCCTTGCCTTGCAGGTAGCGCAGGTCTTCGGCGGTTTCTTGGCCGCCCTCGACCGCTCGACTGGCCTCAAAGATGCGCAGCAAATCCACCAGCGGTGGTGTGGCGCGTTGGCCTTCGTCAACCGTTTGCAGGAACGCGCCGCTGCCATGTTGCAGGCGCAGTGCGCCCATGCGGCTGAAGTCGTCGACGGCGCTGAGGTAGTCAAAGGCGTTGAGCGCTTTCAACTGTGGAGAGGTCTTGCGCGCCCTGGCATGGGCACGGGCAATGACGCGCCGACCCCAGGCGTCGGGTTCGGTGTCGGCCAGGGCGTGGTGAAAACACGAATCAATCTTGCTAGGGGCGCGCCGCACTTGTTGCCCGCTGACCAGCGCCAAGTCGGGCGACACCTCGAAACGCGCGGGGTCACTCAACCAGGCGTTGTCGTAGGCGAAGGCCGAGTATTCACGTGCGCCTTCTTTCACATAGCTGAGCTGGCCCACAGTCTGACCGGCTTTGCCGATGCACACCGCCACTTGTTGCTTGAGCGCTGGCGCAGTCATAGCGCGCCGGCACTTGTGTTGGCTTTGCGTGTGCGCACACGCTGGGGCAGTTGTTCGTCCATCAAGCTCAGGCCAATGGCATCTTCACCGGTGTCGAGCAGCTGGTTCAAGCGTTCCAGCTCGCCAAACACATGCAACGCCCGCGCCATGAAATGCAACGCAATGCGCGGATCACCTTTCTCCAGCCGACGCACCGTGGCCAACGAAGCACCAATGCGCTCGGCCAAAGATGCTTGCGTGAGCTGGCGACGCCGACGCGCCAAAGAGATGTCTCTGCCCAGCTTGACAATGGCGCGTTCAACCGGGAGAGGAAGAGGCAAAGAAATCATTTAAATAGCTGGTATGAATCATTAAATCCAATAAGAAAGCTTTTGGGACTTATTGTATTTGCCAAATGAACAAAATGCTCAAGTTTCCCGTGACTGCTGGCTCAATGAGCTTGGCCGCCTGGTGATGTTGCTGACCGACTGCGGCAGCATCTGCGATGTGATTATGTTCCCTGCCCTGCGCCTGGAAGTTTAAGCATAATAGGCCTCTAGCCCATATAAAACATGGGATAGCTGCTATTCATTTTGAAGCGTTTTAGTCGTCTGACTGGCGACTGGAGCCCTTTAGAATTGGTTTTTCTGCGTGTTTTTTAAGGTTGAACTAACGTCCATGTTCAACAAGGACACCCCAAAGCATGCAACACGCGTGCCCTGCGTAGGGCGGGTTTCAACCCGCCATGGCCGACT
>Ga0210037_1000151_pt1 | contig 60558 bp, 80 predicted proteins | sample CryGey08umfilter_3_FD_185451 | JGI IMG/M metagenome (GOLD analysis project Ga0210037, IMG submission 185451) | Groundwater microbial communities from aquifer in Utah, USA - Crystal Geyser 4/9/14 0.8 um filter (SPAdes) (version 3) | ecosystem: Environmental > Aquatic > Deep subsurface >...
TCGCAGCTACCGTCAAGCCGGTGTTCCACACTGAACCGTCGGCGCTGACCTTGACGCTGAAATCATCGTTCCCCGCCAACCCCATCTCGGCCCGCCCCGACCAGCCCGACTGGAACAGCAGGCTGGCAGTATCGCCAGGGGTTGCCTTGTTCAACTTCAGCTGGACGTTGTTGCCAGTATTGGTGAATAGCACTGCCTCAGAGGCCACCGCTAATTTATTAGTAATGTCCGCAGTGGTATTTACCCCAAGTAAAGAAAGATTTTGTATGGCTACAAGGGAACTACCAAAAGTGCCCCAGGTTGTGTCATAGACATAAATGTCCTTTTCGTCCTCAACCCAACAGAACCAGCCGTTGATTGGGGTCATAAAAATCCAACCACTGCCATCATAAGCTGTGACTTGACTGGATTTCCCGGTCCAGGAGCCTGTGGCCGCAGGACCAACAATATACCGATCACCTAGCACTGGACTTACAGGCGGGGAAGTGAGGTCTTTGTCAATTACTGATAGTTGGACAACGATGTCCAAGCTAAAAAGAGCCTCGTTCACTGTAACATGCTTCTGAGACTGGCTAGCGGTAAGTTCGGGCAGTTTCAAGTGAGTCGTGGTCATCTTGTTATGGTCTCCTCAGCAGCAATACCGCGCCCTACAGAAGTGCTCATTTGATAAACCCTAAATTTGAGGGCCGTTGTCTGGGCGCTCCCAAAGTCAGTGACTTGCATGGCGTTGGTGTAAGTATACACCGGCACCGACAAACCTGTAACCTCGCGAACGACTGTTAAGCCGTTCAAAATTTCCAACTCGTATTCTTCGACTTCTTCATTGAGGGGCACGTTTGCTATTTCCCACGGATCGCCCTCAAATCGGGTTCGACGAACCCAATTAAGGGCAATGTCGTTGTTCACGTCCAAGTTCCACTTAGCTTTCAAGTGAACTGGCGCATAGGGCTTTTTGGCCATCGCTTCTGGAGTGAATACAATTTCCAGATAGGCGTTGTCGTCGTCAATGGACTTGTAAGCACTGCCAAAGCGGGCCTTTTGCTGAATGCCCCGATCGCCCGGGGTAAGCGGAAAATATGGCGCCGAAGACGGGTTGATGGAAAATTGGTTCTCCAAAAACACGAAGGCGTTCCCGCTTGAAAAGCCATCCTCTTGCATAACCCATTCAGTGCCAAGCTGGCCACGAATAAGCTTTGAAAGGGTATAAGTACCATCAGGGTTAAGCGTCGCCGTGGCATACTGGAACAGCTCCCAATGCCCAGCGTCGTTCTGCATGGCGCACACATTCGAGCCGCCAAGCACTTGAACCTCGGTTGCACTTGGCATAGTGCCTCCGAGCAGACGAACGGTAATAACCGAGCTACGTAGCCAGCACCCGGTTCGGTCCGTACCCACCGGATTGACGATGCGCCCGATGGTGTTCTCGAGGTTAAGGCTACGAGCCAGAACCCAGTCTTCCGGTCCACCACCGCCCTGGTCATGAAAAACCGAAACCGTTCCAGGCCATGGCCGAGAGAAGGCCGCAAGCCTCGGCGACCAGTGAGACGGCTCATTGCCCGAGTAGAGTGGAATATCCAACACAACAAGCTCAGGGAAGCCAGGCACCCGTGAAATATACCTGCTCTTATTGTTCACAGGATAGACAGGCAGATTGTAGAGGCTGAGGTCAAACGTTTGGAATTGAACCTCACGGAACTCGCCCGTGTCAATACTTGTGACACGGCCCTGACCAATTCGGGCGCCCACAGGGAAGGTGATGCCGTCGCCCGGGTCGAGCTTGAACAGAGACAAGGGCAGATTGACTGCCCCGCTTTCACGAGCAACCCAGGCTTGGTGCAGGATACTATCAGCCAGTCCGCGCACATAGTCAGGAGCCAGCGAGACCGGAAGTCGAATACTGGAGACTTCCATGTTTGTGGTTTGATGACGCTTTGCATCAAGCGAGGAGACGGAATAGTCGTTCTCTGCGTCCATGAAGTCCACAGTCACAGACTTGGGCAGTTCACTATTCTGCATGCGGGTGATGGAAAAGCCCACTAGGTCTTTCTCAGAGGACACAAAGCTGTCTCTGCTAAGGGGCACAAGCACCGTAGTCGATTTTAAGGCAAACTTGATCTTCCCTTCGCTCTCGAAGGCATCGAACTGGAACGCTGTCATAAGCGATCCAATTATGTCCCTAATGGCTGTGATATTGTCCACAAAGTAGCCCTTGACAAGGCCTTGCGTTCCGTTCAAGCGCGTTGTATCGTAGTCAGTTACACCAACCTCTTTGCACAGGTTCTCGATCAACCGGGGCAAGGCCGGATAGGCAATGCGACCTGTCATCCAATGACCATATCGCCACAGATCGCCATCAGACCAGACATCAGACCGCGAGGGATAATCAGGGAAAGGACGGGAGTCCCAGCACCAGATGAACATATCTGCAATATTGATCATGCCCACTGGGGAGTTGTCCCGCCAGTATTGCAGCATCGCCTCAGCATAGACGCGAGAGATGTATTCGTCTTGCTGGCCTGTAGAATAATATGGAAAGAGGCTCTCAGATGACTTGGGGTCATAGAAGACGTTGGGTTGGTTTGTGCCTTTGTCGACGCAGGGGCACCCAAATTCAGTAAACCAGATGGGCTTGCTCCCAGGAACCCAAGAAGTTGGGCCACCGCTCTCTGTTCCGCCGGGGCGGTTGATATGCTGATTTTGCCACCAACTACGGAAGTCCTTCGGCCTGAAAACCCAAGGCTTCGCGTGCATGCCATCTGTGATTGGGGTGCGGATTTGACTGTCACGATCGTTTGAACTGGCATAAAACCAGTCAAAGCCTTCACCACCTTCGATATTGGACTTGAGGTAGTCGATATTGTGCGGGCTGACAATCCCGTTGTCCGCGTCATAGTCAAGGTGCATGGAGCCATCGCGCCAGTCAGAGAGCGGCAGGTAGTTGTCCACACCAATGAAGTCGATGTTGACATCACTCCACAGAGGGTCAAGATGGAAATAAACGTCACTAGATCCGTCTGTTGGTCGATGTGAGTTGTACTCGGACCAGTCTGCGGCATAAGATACAAGAGTGCTGCCACCCAGGATTGTGCTCACAGAGGCCGCAAGGGTCTTCAAGTGCGCCACAGCTGGATAGGTATTGGCATTAGACCTGATGGTGGTCATATTCACCATCTCGGAGCCAATCAGGAAAGCGTCAACCCCGCCCGCATCAGCACAGAGCTGGGCATAGTGCTCAATATACCGGTTGAACCCCCAAGTCCTCGTGAAGAAGGTATTGACCTGAGTGGCTGCGGTAGCAGTCTTGTCCGCTGATCCAACATAACCTGCCGCCGGGCTACAGGTGATCCGGCCGCGCCAGGGGAGGATAGGCTGACCGGCCGTGGCGGCGTTGTCGCTATACGGGTTCGGGAGCGTGTTGCCCTCTTCAACGTGCATGAAGATGAAGGGGTAAAACAGGACCCGGTAGCCCTGAGCCTTCAGCCAAATAATGGCTTCCACTACCACGTCGTCTGACGGAGTGCCGCCGTAGATTGGACCGCCCTGGTTATCGCGGCCCACCTCGGGAATATCAGCGTCGGAGCGGACAAGACCGTTGACATTCCACTCACGTGGAGTAACAACACCATCCCGGTCCTTGTATTCAACCATAGGCTTGATCTGGCATTCGCCAATACGGAGGTCATCCCCGAACCAGCCAACGACCAGAGCAATTGACCCAAGATAGGGTTGGAGAGCCCCGAGTTGGCGCAAAGACTTGATGAAATCAGGCTCACCACTCTGGTTGTGCATGTTCATGAACTTGGAGTCAATGCTATTGTCACTCCGCGATGGCAGACTGAGAATATTCCCAAGCTGGTTTGTAAAGTTACTGCCTGGGAAGAAGTTGCCCGACACACTTCCGGTGGCATTCTGCAAAGTATAAATTTCAGTCCCATATACGAACTCGCCCGAGCCAGGGATAAGGCAGAAAGCACGAGCGATATTGGAGATGTCGTCCGGATCGTCCGTCTTGATGGGAGCGATAAGCTCAGCAGTAATTTGTGGAATGCGGTTGCTGAACGAAGACAACTCCATGTTCTCAAAGACCATATAGCAGACGCCCCGGAAAGCCGGAGTTTTTGCAGGCCCTTCAATTGACTGGATAACAGAGTCGGGAGACTGGGTCTCAGTGCCTTGATAGAATGTGGACAAAAGGGTTGTAAGGTCAACCTCTTTGCCGTCCATCCAAAGACGACCAAGCTGATGGCGTGAGCCGCCCTCGCCAAAAGCAACAGCAAAAGAGCAGGTGTAGGTATAGGTGGTGTTTTCGACCTTTTGGCCACCACCACCACCCTTGCCTCCAACTGTTTCGCTTTCTGTCGTCTTGGTCTCTTTGAAACGGGCAGACCAAATGACATTGCCACCAACGCGCATGATCCCGTAAAGTCGCCCGATATGGGTGCCCTCACTGGATTGCATCACTGTCATTTCTTGAAGCCGCGGGCCCTCGTTTCGGATCGCCGGGGCAAGTGACGCGATGATAAGGCTGTCAACGTAAGAGCCAAGAACCGTACCAATTGTGCCACCGATTGAGGCAGCAGTAAGCGTGGCACTAAGGAGCGTAATGCCCCCGCCAATACCTGCACCAATTGCAGAGCCAATAAGCCCAAAGGCAAGAGCAGCCATTCTTAGTCCTCAACCCCTGGGAACCGGAAGGCTGCAACAACCTTGCTTTCCCATCTTTCGCCCAGCGCCACTTCGTATACCTCACGACCACTGTGCGAGTGCACCATTTCCGTCATAGTGGTCATAATCCCGCAATGCTGAGCAATACCTTTGGGATGGATCCTGAAACCCAGGACAATACCTGGACCTCTGGTATTAGCCGGCACTTCAGTCAGATATTGGCGGGCTGCATTAAGCAGCGTTTCTTCGCCTTTATTCCGAGCGGACCAGCGTGGGGTATAGTGCGGAACTTCAGGCACGGTCCCATGGATTTCGATCCAGAGGCCACGAATGAGTCCAATGCAATCCACACCTCTACCTTTGACCGCCGCCATGTTATGATACGGCGTTCCGATCCAAGAGCGAGCCAGTGTTACGAGTTCCGAGCTGTGCATTGGGTATCCTTAGCTGAATAACGAGCCCCCGTCGAGATTGTCGTCGCCTTGTTTGGGGTAGAACAGCAGCATGTCAGGGCCGGGAATAAGGTTGAAACCACGGAAATTGGCGATATTGCTAAACTTGGCGTCACAGGTAGTAGCATCCTGTTTGCAACCGGCAGTGATGGTAAAGGTGTCACCCGTTTCCACTCCAAAGGGCATTGCTTGCCAAAGCTCGATGGACACCGTTCCATTGGTAATGTTATGGAGTTTAACCTCCATGGACTGCCCAGCATTGGCCCCGGTCAGCCAATTCAATGCTCCGGCAGTAAACCAGTCGTCCGAAAAGCCCGCCAGGCCTGTTGCGGTGAACGTTCGGCTGCTAGACGCAAGGTCAACGGTGCCCGAACCGGTGTAGGCAATGTCAGAAAGGTTAATGCCACAGCGAGCATCGCCCACCACGGCGTTACAGTAGCGCTGATACTTGCGTCCAGTCTTTTGCTGAAGGGCATTTGACAGCCCGCGAAGCTCTGCTTGGAACATAATACCTGAACGCTTTACCTCGCCAAGGAAGCCCCGGCTGACGATATGACGCTGAGAGACATCAGACCAGTTTACCCAGTACACTTCGATCTTAGCATTGTCGTAGTGGCCCGCTGCCAGATCATCCTCGTTGATGGTATCAGAGCTTAGAGCCCCTTCCACCTCTAGGTTGTCAACGGCAAGACCCGTGCTGGACGCGAATTGTGTAGCTGTAAAGCCCGAAGAGGCTTCATAGGTCACGGTGTCAAAGGTCAGCGGGTTGTCATGATCGGTGAAGCCCTGCACCAGGCCGTCATTCCGAGTGACTTTCCAGCAATAGCACATTTTGGTGGCGCGACCGTCAAGGTGCGTCTGCAAACCAACAGAAAGACTCTTAACCATCAGTCTAGCACTCCCAGTGTGGTTTTCACCTCAATTACGTTCACTTGCGGAGCAGAACCAGCGTTGAACTGTTCCACTGAAATGTCCATGACGTCATTGGCAAAGCGGACTGGAACGTCAAACTCAAACCCTGCTTTGACGACATGGCCGTTTAACGGAGCGGTGACAAGGGTGATGATCCCGGTAATCAGATCCAACGAATAGTTTGCTCCAGAGATGAGGACTCCGTTCACTTCGACCAAGACAGTCCCACTGACCGGCTTCGTAATGACACGGGTGTAGGTTGCCGGGCCTGAAGTGTAGGCCTTCTTCAGTTGAAACTTCTTGCTGGTGCCATTACCAGTCCCGATAGTTTGGTCGTTGCTGGCCACGACTTGCATCGGAGGGCAGGACTTGTAGTCGGTCCAGTCTTTCCACCGAAAGCCATAAAGACGTCCAAGCCGCGCTTCAAAGAAGGCGAGGACATCATGCATGTCGTTGATATTGCGGATACCTAAGCCAGCGTCGTACTCTCGACGGCTGTCTGCCCACACAGAGTTCCGCTCTTCGTAGCCCGAGCGGAGTGTGACAATATCAGTGCGACGACGAGGACCCCCGGAGGAGCCCTTGCTGATCGACGTTGGAAACCTTACCTCATGAAAGTCCACCATCAACTGTTCCTTTGACCACGGCCCAGCATGCGCTGTGCACGAGCGGCGATTTGGGCCTCAGACCGACGGAACCCGTCAACATCAGGAGTGCTGATGTAGAAGTTGATATTGGGTGGCACTCTGTCCGCTGACTGGCCAGCCGGAGTGACTTGAACTCGTTCCCCACGGGAAGCCCTGAAAGCTACTACGTTCTTGTCCACGCCACCGGCGCCACCAACCATAAAGTCAGTACCTTCATTATGACCTGGCAAAGCTGCGGTGGGAACCCCTGTTAGACTCCCAAGGATACCTCCAAAGAAGTTTTTCAGCGGAGTAATAACCATCATCTGAATGGCAATCTGAGCCAAGTCAGCAATGACAGATTTGGCAAACTCACTGAAGTTGAAGGTCCCGGTCTGCACGAAGTTGTTGAGGGCAGTCTCCAGGTTGTCAAAGACTGCATCGCCAACGTCGCTAATGAGCTGGACTTTCTTCTCAAGCTCCGTCAGAGCTGCAACGCGTTCGCGGATAAGGGCAATATCTTGCTGTGCCAGAACCGCACCTTCTTGGCGTGCCCGTTGGAGCACATCATAGAGGACACGTTCTTGGTCCAGCGCCCCGTTGTTGAGCACCAGGTTGTTATAGCGGGCATCCAGTTCTTGGTTGATGGTCTCCAAGACACTAAGGTATTCCTTGGATTGGCCAGTGCGATCGGTCGCGTTTATGATGCTAGTATCTGCGCCCATGCCTGGCCGGAAGTTCGAGTTTGCAGTAGTAGCAGCACCACCCATAGTCGAAATGGTTGTATTCAGCGTCGGCACACCATACTCGGCGAGTGCGGCAAGCATAGCACTATAAGTAGCATCGTCAAGGCCACCGGCCGAACCAGACGTTGACATGAAGGCTGTAGACCCACCTTCATTCGGATTGTAGACTGCGTTGACAAGCTGGGGCTGGCCACTGTTGCCCTTAGGCAAAGTAACAGAATTGGAACGCCCACGAATAAGCTCAATGGCCATGGCCCCACGGACCAGTTCGTCCGCAAACCCTCGTGCCCCAGTTTCTAGGGGTGTAAAATTGATCTTTTCAAGTGTAGCCCCAGTATCCCCTGCAGCGTCTGCACTGCCCTCCATCGGAGTGCGGAACCGTTCGGCCTCAGTGGTAAGTTCCTGCAAGCGCTTAGCATTTGCGCCGAGAGCCTCAAGTATAAGAGCTTCCTCCCCCTGGGCCCTATCAAGGGCGCGCAAGAGGTCTGCAGTTTCAGAGACCCAGCTAGTCCCGGAGAGGAATGCACCTGCTTCGCGAGCCCTTTCAAGGGCGTCAGCCAAGGCAATTACGTCCGCGGTGCTAGTAAAATTGCTTGGGTCATAATTTGCCAAAGGCTCCAAAAGGTTTTCAAACCCACCGATACCCTCTGCGACGCTCTTAAGCTGATCTACTGCTTGGGTCATCCACAAATAGGCTTGCTCAGTTGCTTGTTTAGACCCATCGGCATTTTCAAGGCTATCCATAGCCAAGTTGAGGTCGTCTATAGCTTTGGTGACTTCAGGTCCTGCGCCACGCAAACGGTCAAATTCGGACACAAAAGCGGCAATTGTGCCAGTGCCGTCTTCTACACCTTTTAGCAGATTATAGAGGTTTTCCAAATCAGCATTGCCATAGCCAATTGTACCAGAATTGAAACCTGGACCGGCAAGTTCGCTAATGGCGGCACGAATATTATTCATATCAAAGGGGTTCCAGCTGTCGCCGGAAAGGTTATCTTCAATTGTTTTCATTTCGGTTTGCATAGCATGCAGAGCATCCTGCAGTTTAGCACGAGACTGACGAAGCATAGCTCCAGTAGACAGATTAATAGAACCCCCAAGCTCTTCCTGTTCTTGTATGGAGATCTGAACCCATTCATTGTAGTTTTGGATGGCAGTCACACTATCGTCCATTGCCGTGTTCAGACGCTCAATCTGGTCGGCGGCACTATCCATGTTCTGGTAGACCCAGAACGCGGCACCAGCCAACAAAGCGAGACCCCCGACAATAGGCCCGCCAAGGAAGCCCATTGCCCCACGAAGCAGAGCCATGGCTGTGGCAAGAGCGCCTGTGCTGATGGCCATGCGGGCCACAAGTCCAATTTTGCCAACGGTAAAGGCAGTGGCCCAAGCAATGCCAAGGCTGAACAGAATATCTGCAATAGGTGCGATATTGTCAGCAATAATCAAAAGGGACCCCGAGAATATTTTAGCAATAGCCCGGGCCTCTTCAGACTGGCTCATATACTCCGTCATTTTGTTGCGGAGGACAGTAAATGCTTGACTGATAGTGGGGGTAGTTTTGCTGAACATGTCTGCGATCTCAGGATACTGAGACAGGATGGCCTCAAAGAACTCCTTGGATGAAATTTCGCCATTGATAACCATGCGCCGCAGACGAGCAACCGAACCGCCAGTCCTGTCGATACCACGCGCTGCTGCCAAGGCAATAGGATAGGCGCCTTCAAGAATGGAGTTGAATTCTTCAGCTCGCACAACATCAGTGCCGATGGCTTGTGAGAGCTGGATCAGAGCCCCCCGAGCGGTATTAACGCTGGAGCCCTGAACTGCTAAGCCCATACCAACAGCTTCTACAAAACGGAAGGCGTCTTGTTGACTGATACCCAGTTCATCAGAAGCCATCATAGCTTTCTGGTAAAGCTGGGCCATTTCTTCGATGGGCGTCCGTGTCCGACGAGCAATGGCAAACAGTTCCCGAACACCCGCTTCAGCTTCGCCCACACTGTCGCTGACAATCATCACCCGGTTAGAAACCACTGTGGCGCTGTCTGCCAAGTGCATAAGTTGCTGGCCGATCATGATGGAACCAAAGGCACCCACATACCGGTTGAGGAGCATGAGCGGTGTATGGGCACCTTTGGCCGCATTACCTACTTGGTTGACGCCACGGCCCAACCGTTCGGTGTTGCGTGCTGCTAGTTCTGCATCCTGAGCAAGCCTGCTAGTCTCAGGGAGTGTCACGACTTTGGGAATATATGGAGCGACTCCAGCAGTTCCATTGAGAGCTCCAGCAGTGTTAACTTGAGCACTCTGCAGGGTACGGATACGCTGGAGCTTACGGATAATGTCCCCAAGGGTCTCTTCAGCCTGCCGGAACTCAGTTATGGCAGCCCAGTCGGTAGTACCAGCCATGGAGGCTTTAATTGTCCGCAGGTTGCCAGAAAGTATAAGAATAGCGGAGTTGGCATCTTGGATCGAAATCTTCATCCAGTTCTTCAGCGTACGTGAACCAGCAAGGGAGTCCCGAACACCATTGATCTGCTGAAGCAGAGTGTTTAGTTGCTGGGTGGGTGTGATCCGAGAAATGGCTGCCTTAAGGGCATTAAACCTACCGTCTGCCGTTTCGGCTGCCGTGGCCAAGCTCTCAATGTTTCGCTTTACAGTGCGAGTGCCTCGCTCAGTAATGACAATATCAATCCGTTCGGTAGCCATCAGTTATGACCTCCGTATCGAATGTCTTGGTTGAAGCCGTATTTGAATGGTGTCACAGCAGGACGTCCATGAGGGGTTGTCCCGACGTCTGTGAAAATCTTGTTCTGGTGAGCAGCAAAGCGGGCTACTTCTATAGCCCGCTTCACAAACCCAGCGCGTTGTTGCCGAGAATGGCCACGATCGAGGGGATCAATCCAGGCAACAGGGTTGAAGACATGAAACGTCACCCCACCAGCCGCTTCCATAAGGCCTGCTTCAAAAAAGTTATCAAGTTGAAAGATCGTAGGTGCCCGATTGATTTTTGCAAAGGCCACGGCCATAGCAGCCGCAGCATTGCGGGTCTCAGAAATACCAAGATGGTGCCCAGGTGCATAGGCTGGGCGTTGGGATACTCTGGCTGGCTGAGCACTTTCAACTTGCCAGTTAGAACGTGCCACCCCTTCGTCAACGGGAGTGGCACGGATCAACTCACTGACAAGCACTTTGGTCGCTTTGCGAGGAGTGGCATCGCCCCATTGGCCCACCTGGTAGGCGCGAACATAAAGCAGCCTCCCCAGATCGCCAAGATCAGCCATTTTTCACTCCCCGTTCCGTTTCTGCCTTCTTTCGTCTGAACTCCAGAAGGGCATGGTCCAAGTTTTTGACGTGATAGGTTACATCATCTGCCAGTTCTCCGTAAATGTTCTCATCCTGGCAGTAGGCTCGGATCGCTGAACCCGGTATATAGCCATCTGTCCGTTCAGAGCACAACTCCTGAAAGATTTTGTAGAAGAAACCCAAGCCAAGGGGTATTTCAGGAGCATTCGCGATGGGGTCAGGTAGCGGTTGGTTCGACCTCATTGCGATTTTGATAATCTGCTCTTCGACTGGTCCCTGTTCTAACTGGTAGATCAGGAACTGCTGTAGTCGTTTCCCTCCTCTTCCCGGCGGGTTTGGAGGAACAACGCTTCCTTGCCAGACTGGACCCGCAGGTCATGATAGAGGTTTTGGATTTCGTTGTGCTGAAGGACCTGCAGCACATTCTCCCAGCTGAAAGCCAGGAGGTCGCCGGTGTCAGGGTCTTCCAAGCCCGGCTTCCAGTCCTTGCCGTCAGCGTCAGGGAGCCCGTCGGCATCGACCAGAACTTCCCAATTCAGAACGATCGTCTTCGCCATCGCTTCCTTCATGATCTTTTCCGAGATTTTGCCGTCAAGGGTCTCGAGTTGGATGGCACGGCGGTATGGCTTCGTCAGACTCTCCAGAATGCGCTCATAGGCCTTGTTGGAACCGCCAGCACGGGCGATAGTCACACGGAACGAGCCATAATCGAGGATCACGCCTTCCTGTTCAGCACTGATGTCAGATCGGAAGGAACCATAGCCACCCTTCCGCTGTTTCTTTGTCACTTTCATCTTATGCTCCTCAGCATTTGCGTTTACTGCTATTCCCGGATTGCCGTCGCTTTATAGCTAGTGCTTGGCATTGGAGGTTCTTAGGCCTCTGCTGCATCCGGAAGGTAGTCATAGAAGCTCATGACGATGGTGTGAGCCAAATTGGAGTTCACGTCCTCGCCATCAGCGGCCATCAAGCCCAGCGGAATGGTCACCGCCTGGTTCAGTTCCACGTTCAGTTTGCCATCGTCAAGGGACAGCAGTGGCAGATCGAAGGACAACCCGGCGTTGTCCTTGACCACACAGATGTCAATAGTGACGTCTGAGTTATCACGCAGGGCCTGGAGCGCTGACATGTTCTGGAAGTAGGCAGTAATGTTTCCGCCGACTTCAAGGGTGCCTGCAGTTGCTTCAAAGGCACCGAGGGTCCCGACGGCCTTGTTCATGGTGATGTTGTTGTTGATGGTCAGCCGTGCCTCCGTCACATAGGCAAACATGGCATCTACATATTCGTTTGTGCTGGAGCAAAGCCCCATACGAATACGCGTCACGTGGGTCGAGGTATTGAATGCCTTGGCCGGGCCCAGCGACGGCCGGGTGCCGACTTTGACGCCAGTTGTGCCATCATGGGTCTCGTAGTCTGTGCCCATGAAAGACATGTCCACCATAATCTTGTCCGCGGTATCGATCGCCATTGTCATTTCACTGGGGACAGCCCCGATAATGTATTCTGCCTGCACTTCAGCCGGCAGAGCATCGTCTGGAGCACCCAAGGTCCGTTCCAACTGGTAAGTCGTGCGGGTGATTGCAGCGCCTTCCTGGTTCTTCAGGGTACGACCGAAGAAGATTTGGATCGTCTTGCCAGACCCGAGGTCTGTAACCATCACCCCGGACGCCTTGTCCAGCGTGACCGAATTGGCTCCGTCAGTACTCCGGACTCGGCACCAGCCGTTGTTCGTGGTGGTATTGAAGGTCATCGGAGCAGAGTCACCACCGATATAAACCAGCTCGCCATCCACCAAACCGAGTTGGGTCAAGTCCTTGGTGGTGGTTTTGATGACTGGCAGCGTGCCAGCAGCGTTGATTTCACAGTCACCAGTCGCAAACTGATGGCCCACACGAACGACTTTGGCGCCTGCCGGGGGTGAGGCCTCAATGGTCAGGCCAGCTGCAGAAATGGTGGTGCCAGTTACGGCGGTCACCAACTTGAGGCCGTTGTTGCCCGTGATTGCAAAGCCCGAAGCAAAGATCAGGTCATTGACCAGGAAGTCCGAGGCACTGGGAACCGTATAGAGGAGGCCCGAGACTGCCGAGGGGACCTGACGACCTTTTTCTTCGAACTGGTCAAAGATGAAACCTTGGAACAAGTCCTGGATATTCGTCTGGGTCAGGTCGATGTTGAACCCGCCGGCGCTGTCCAGGTCAGTCAGCACGCCCTTGTAACGGGAACGCTTGCTGTTGATCGGAGCACGCGCCACCTTCGTGAAGCTGCCACCGAAGTCGCTGTAACTGTTCGGGTCAAGTGGATACCAGACAGTGCCTGCAACGCCAATGGAACTTTCAACGCAGTAACGGAGTCCCGTCACATTGCTGTCGATCTTGCTGACTTGTGCCATGGATGGCCCCCTTATCTGATTTGGTCATACTCAAAATCCGCACAAACGCTCGTAACGCGGAAGGACCCGGATTTGCCGTCCTCCACTGCACGGACATTCCTGAAGATGACCCCACCAGTTGTGGTCACCCCTTCAAGGGCGTCATGCACGATTGTAGCAAGTTCGTCAGCCAGCGTAAACCCGTCTCCTTCAGGGGTGTGCACCAGCACTTCGAGATACCCATAGCGGCGAAACGTCCGATTGCCAATGGGGCCCATTGTTGCTTGGCCTCCAGTGACATGGTAGACGCCCACAGTAGCATAGGGTGTTTTAGTTTTCGGCCGGGATTTGCTGTCATCGTCTTCCCAAATCACAGTAAACCCTGCCGAGTAACCAATAAGGGCGGCGTTCACTATGTCAAGCATATCATCCCGTGCTTGTGCTCGTGTAAGGTTAGACATGAGTCACCTCGCCACGTATAGAATATAGATAACGCGGGTATTGCCGGGTTCCACAATTTCCACGTTCTCAATGCTCCAGACATGCCCAGACGTGTCTGTCAAGTCGGTGGCAGTAGTAAGGTCAACGGTGGAAAACTGCAGAGTTCCAGCGGTGTTAATCTCAGCAATAATGAAACGGGAGTGGCTCAGACGCCAAGTAGCGTCTTTGTCTTCCTCTTCCTTGTAGTCATACTGGACTGCCAATACCGTCACCGGAGTGGTACCAGTCGAGCCACGCCATGGCTTTGCTGTGTCCCGCTGCGGAGTGGCAGTACGGGCGGTGACCACCATTGAAGCGCCATGCTTAGCGATCAGACGACTAGCAGTTTTCTGAAGACGGGCAGAAAGGCTCAACGACTTACCCCCTTCGTACTCTTGATGAACGGACTGACAAGGAAGTCTGCCTCGGGATACTGGACAACCCTGTCAGCATCGACCAGGAATGAACCTGAGCCCACTCGGGAAGCATGAACTCCGCCTGTCGAGTAGTAGGTCTCTTCGTATATGGGGCCAACTTTTTCGACCTTGCGGTTGATGCGGCCGAATGGAACGGGCGCACCATCGGCGATCGGATAAACCGTTTCAGGGATCAGCGGACTGACAAGTGCTTGAACGGCATATTCTGCACAGGCCAGGGCAATCTGGACTGGCACTTGGTCAACCAGTTCGGTGCCAAGTTTGTCATAGACATACCGACGGGGCCACCCAAGGGCTTGGGCAGACGAGGAAATCAAACCCTTCCACTTCATACCGAACCTTTTCTCCATATACCGGGTTGCCTTGACAATGGCAATCTCTTTGGTAGGAGTGGCTACCGAGGTCCAAGTCGTGTTGGCCGAGGCTGTGAAATAGATGTCGGCGTCTGCCACAGAGATGTAGGCGTCCGCTGCAACCAGGCCAGTACCATCTTCGACTGTGAGGGCCATCGATCAATCCTCTTCAGCTTCCTGAGCGGCTAAACACCCCAAATGCCGCTGCTGTGCGTGATAAAGGACTGCAGAGCTTTTCAGAGATGCAGTCCTAGTTGCCATGGTCTGTTACCCCTGGTTGCTGAATAAATCTGGCGTGCGATGGCCCTGGTTGGCACGGCGAGCTTTCAGGGCCATGTCGATCGGCGAAGACGCCTGGCTCAGCGTCACCCCACGGGCAGCAGCTCGCTTCTCATGTTCGCTGTGCTGAAACTGCTGAATGGCAACTGCGGCGCTCAGGGGCGGGAAAGCCTGGTTCTTGGCGTTGACGGCATTGGCCAAGTCCTGCTCGGCTTCAGCCAGCATCAGCTTGCCCTTTTCCAGGCCACGCTGAATGGCGCTCACGCGATCCTGCGCTTCCTGGACTGCCTCGTCCATCTCAGCCTCTTCGTCACCCGGGCCTTCTGCGAGAGGATCGAAGTCATCATCAGGCCCGCTGGCACCTGCCGTGGCCTCGTCGGTCTCTTCCTGGTCGCCAAGGAACAGCGGATCAGTATCCAAATCGAATGCGTTGTCAGCGTCCATGCCCGTGGGGCCCGCCGTTTCTTCATCGTGGGCTTCGTCGACCAGAGACTGTGCATGTCCCCGATTGAAGTCAGGAGCGGCATTGGTCACCTGTTTGCGGGTCACGCTCGCCCCAAGCAGGTTTTCGACAGCGTCCAGACGAGGCAGACCATCAGTGGTCCAATGGTCATCGTTTGCCGGGGAGAGGCCCATTACGGCCTCTAGAATTTCTTCATTCGTCTTTGCCATTCAATTGCTCCTCAGGGTTAGGTAGGGCCCGCCTAAGCGAGCCCTGTAGGTAGGTCAGTCGTCGCCAAGGACGATGAATACGAGATCCACAGTGCCAGTCACAGTCACCACGACACTCTGTGCATTGGTCACCGTGTCCGCGTTGAGGGTGACATTGAGGTTCACCTCCAGCGACCCGTCGGTGTTGTTGAGGATAGCCTGCGCAGCGTTCATTGCCCGCACGTTGGCAATGATCTCATTGGTGGCAGCCGGAATGGCAGTCGAGGCAATCAGGTCCACCTCGGTGCCGTTCAGGGTAACATCTGCCGTGGCCGAGGTGCCAATGGCATAGGTCCCCTGGAAGTTGTCAGCAAGGTTCACAGACGTCGGACCCGTGAACGTCAGGTTGGAAACACCACCCAGATAGAGCAGGTTGCCCTCAGGCAGAAGGTCGATGATCGCCGTGGCAAAAACTGCTACGCCAGTCGAGCCAGTAAACGTCAGGGCCTCACTCAGCGCAAGCTTGATGTGGACCACGTCTTTCGTCGCTTTGGGGCCCCGCGACAGGGAACGTTGCAGACCTTTGGTCATAGCCTTATCCTTTCAGAAGCTTGTTGTGAAAAGGGGCAGCTTAGGCTGCCCCTCAGTTCGATCAGCTTTCGCGAGTGATGAGCCGCGCGACTTTGATCTGCTTCCGTTCGGTGAAGACCCGCTGCCAGGAGGTCGCGGCTGCCAAGTTGTTGGTCGTCGCCGCGTTAGTCGGGCCACCTGAAGGGGACGTGCCGACATAGGCGTGGCCGACCGGATGGAGGCACCACTGGACCCGGTCATACATGATTTCCTGGCCACCGCCGTCGCCGGCCGAGGGCAGGCGATCGGTTTCAAAGGGCGTCTCCGGCGTGCCGACGCCATAGCGCACCGCACCACCGCCGAACAACCAGGTGTGGTAGATGCCTGCAGCGGTCTGGGCAGCGCCCGTGCCGGCCGGGTTGGGCAGCCCATCATCCACGATCACACGACGGCCAAGGAACGTGGGGATATTGACCACACCATTGGCATCGGGGATGAAGTCAATCAGGTTGTTCTTCTGCGCACGGGCATAGACAATCGAGTGCATGAAGCACATGCCCAGTGCCTCTGCGCTGTCGCCCATGGTCACGGCGGTGTCGATGAACGCCTCGGCCGAGAAGTCGGTCACACTAGCTGAGTAGGCACCACCCGAGATGTCATTGGTCAGGTCGTTCTGCACGTGCTCTGTGCCCGTCGGGGCAGCAGCGTTGTCCGCGAAGACGCCCTGCATGGTGGCGATGAACATCGCTTGCAGGCGCCGCGTCCAGTAGTAGCCCACACGATTGCCGATGGCAGTCATGGGCTTGGAACCAGCAAGGTCGGCCGCGAGGTCCATGGCACTCCAGGACTGGTTGCGGTTCAGGCGGACAGAGATTTCCGTCAGGGTACTGATTTTCTTGGGCACCGAGAAGCTGGCGTCGTTGTCCGTCGAGGTGTTTTCCTCGTCGTTGTCCAGGTCTTTCCACGATGGCGTGTTGAAGGTCAAACCGCCGCCATTCAGCAAGGCATCGATGGACTCGTCCCTCGCCACGACGCCTGACTGGATCAGCGCGGACTTCTGCTCGGTGACAAGCTGCTTGTAGGGGGTGTAAATTTCAGGGACAACCACGTCCGCGATTTTGGTGACAGCCATGGGAAAGCTCCTTTTGATGGCTCTGATCTGATGGAGGGTATCTGACCTGAGCCAAGCACCATGGCTAGCTCGGCAGGACGAAGCTTTTAGGGCCCATGCCCAGCCTGCTTAAATAGAAGCACACGAGCCATGCCCGTGTGCCCTTGGATTTTGAATATGACGCGGGTTACCGGTGCCGTAAGCCAGCGTTAGCCGGTTGCCGTCGGTGCAGTGGCCCCAATGCGCGAGCCCGCGGCCTTAGCCATCCGCTCGGCTTTTGCCCGGTCAATCCGGACCATCGCGCCCTGAGCGTCAATGTCCCAGGTCTTGGCACCCCAAGGGTTTGTCCCCAAACCACTGACGCCGTCCTTGCCGCCGCCAGCACCACCACCCTGAGAAGCAGGCCACCAGTGGGGTTTCTTTTCTTTCATGTCTGCCAGCCACACATCTGGTGTAGTGCCATCCTGCAGTCCACGGGCCCCAGGCTTGGCAACGATTTCGCCATCCTCGGCGATTTCGAACAGGTGCGTGGCCATGAAAATCACGTCATCCATCGCTGTCGACACGACCTTTTCATTGGTGGCCAGATCACGGAGACAGCTTTCGATGGTGCCGCGGTTGATCGTGCCTTTCAATTCGCCGTTGGCCGCTTCCAGTTCCTGGTTGCGCGACCTAAGCTGGTCACGCTCACGCTCGATGGGACGAAGTTGCCGGTTGACACGGGTTTCCACCAGTTCTTCCAGCTTCTTGTCATCGACCTTGCCGCCCTCACCAGCGGCAATACGGGCGCGCAAGTCTTCCAGTTCGTCGAGGTCCAGGAGCATCTGGTCAATATCCACATCATCGCCGCCCAGCTTCGCCAGCCGATCTTTGGTCTTCTTATGGTCATCCCGCTCTTTGCGCAATGACGCCTGGAGTTTGGTGACATCATCCGAGGTCTTCATACCTTTGATGCCAATCAGGTGCCATTTGCCGTCTTTCTCGGTGTAGAGGCTTTCGAACCCGGATGGGATTTCATCAGCAGAATTGTAGATCAGTTCAAGCATAGTAAGCTCCTCAATTAAGCGCCATGCGCTTTGCCCCATGGGCGGTTCACTGGAATGGGACATCCATTCTAGCTGCTTCGAAGATGTGGCGCTCACGCATTGCCATTTGCTTCAAATCCAATCCTCGCCAGGCGGGTTCGCGGAACCCTTCCACTGCGAGTGTCCCCGCCCGGAACGCAGCTCCTTGGCGGGGCCCCAAAACCTCGTCCTGATCCCGAGCGGAAAGTCGATTGAGCCATTCTCGGTAACTTGGAAGGAATGGGGTCCGCTTGCCGACCAGTGGAACACGGGTTGATCGACAATACCAGTGGAGAGGAGGTCTGGGTCCCTGCCCAGCCTCAAAAGTCCTCCCATGAAGGCCAGTACAGAGCTTTGTTGTTCTGGAGTCAAGGATGGCGACGTAAATCTCCCGGCCTGTGAGAGCATTTTCTGTGTCGATCTGCACCCGTGCCAAGTCAGCAAAGACGTCCGTGGCTGTTCTCACCAGGGTGTCAAGCTCGCGGCGAGTAGCCTCAACGGCTCCTCCGATGCCACCTAGAGCGCTTTGGCCCAAAAGCCGAGCACGTAAGGCAGCCTCGTTCTCACCGAGACGCACACCAAAGTTCAGGCCCAGCTTAAGGCGCTGCATATCATTGTTGAAAAGGCGCTCCTGCCACTGATCCATAGTATTGCCCATGACACTGGGAGTGCCCGACACGATTGTCGAGGGCTGAACCATTTGGCCCATTGCCCGCAGCATGGCAGTATAGAATTGGGCCTCGTAAGCTTGGGCCTGACCCAGGTTAGCAGACAACCTGTTAAAGGCCATCACGAACCCCTCGTTTCGCACTACGCGCATGCGCTGAACTTGGGTTTGGATGAAAGCTGCCCCACGAGTATCATCCAGGCGTAAACCCCCAACGGAAGTAATATAAGCTGCCACTGCTGCGGCAATGGCACCCACCTCCGCTTCCGTTTCATCGAGCTCCCGTTGGGCTTGCACCTGGTAAGGAATAGACAGTTGCATCAGGCGAACCTGGTGCATAACCATCCAATCCAATAGAGTGTCGAATGTCTCCATCAGTTGTCAGTCTCTTTGGTCGGCCCAGGGGTGCTGCGTTTGGTTTTTTGGCGCGGGTCTTCCGGATTTCCGCGCCCATTGTCCAGGTTGTTCCCGTTTCCCGGGTCTGGCTTTGTTGGATCGAGCACAGTCCCCATAGTGAGGGCCCGCTCGCCTTCGATTTCGGCCATTTCCTCTTCGAAGGTTTTGTGGGTAAGGTCTTTCTTGCGGAAGTGGTCATGGATCGACCTGAGCGACAGCGGAGCACCCATTGCCTTCGACTGCATGAACTCCAACACGTCCTGACCAGAGAACATGTCATCGGTGAAATCAAGGTTGGGTTCGACAACTACCTGTTTAGGGTCTTCGCCGATCCATTCAGCGATTTGACGCAGAGCGCGCTGAAGCCCCTCGCCGCTCACGAGTGCAAGGGTACGGAGCGTTGTGGTCCGGGCAGACACACGGATGCGGAGAGCATCGCCAGACTGTCGGGAACTGTCACCGAAGTCCAGAAGACGAGCACCACGTTCTGCAGCCTGTTCTTTGTCAGCTTTGAGGCTCTCACGCTGCTCAGCGAGACCATCAGCAGAAACGCCAATAAACTTGGCGTCTCCCCCGAGGGGAACTTCAATCCGGGCGCCAGAACCCACACGAGTACTTGTGCCATCTTCATCATCGTCGATCACTGCTCCAATAATCACGAGAGTGTCTTGGCCCTGCATGAACAGGGTTTGCCGGTAGTCGGCTTCCCCACGATAAATCGCCAGGGTCAGGTTGGACAGACCAATCAGAACGGGTGGCTCTGGAGCACTTTCCAAATCGCCTGCGTTGATGAACGTGAATGGAATGTAAGGCAGACCATTGCCGGCAATTTGGGGCTGGACTGCCATGGCATTTGCCAGCAGTCCGTCTCTCCCGCGAACTGATGCTACCCAAAAGTGGTCACCGACGGGACTGATTTCCCGGTCGGAACTGAGCAGGGTGACCAGGTCACTGTTTGGCGCCAACAGCACCCGATACTTCTCCTGCTCTTCCCAGGTAAAGTTGACCCGCTCGTGCTCAGTCTCGTCCAGTACTAGGAAGTCAAGGTCAGACTTGTTGTCCTCGCGTTTGCCTGTGTCCCAGTTGATGATATTCTTCGCCACGTAGGTAGCAATGTAAGGAAGGGCTGTCGGGCCTTCTCCAGAATGAACATCGACCAAGAGACCAAAACGTGAATGACGGAGCTGATGGAAATGGATTTGCCGGAGCAAGGTGTTCAGTGAGTGACCCTCGGCCGTAATCCGTTCTCGCAGTGGCTCCATGCGCGCCGGCAGTTTGATCTGGGCAGGCTTACGGTTCATGAGGTCCACCATTGTGGTAACGGCATCCTTCACGAAGTCGTGATAAACCGCACGGGTCCTGTAGGCCTGATAGGCTTGATAACCAGGCTGCTTGTCCGTTTGCATACCATCTGCAACCATACCTGCTGTCGGAGGCAAGTAGGCCACTCCAGCGTTTTTGACGACACGTTCGCCATCATAGGTGTCACTCATCTGCTGCCAATCCTCGACATACAGCTCGTAGAGCGGGTGCTTTTCACTGACTGACATCGCTTGAACCTCTAGTAATGGCCGGTAGTGCGCCCGGACTTGATGTTACGCTTCTTGAACCGGACACGATACCTGCATTCGTCACCAATGTGATCCTCGGCATCGGAGTCCACATCATCCATGTTGTTTTCGTCACGGGGAAGTGTCGGAACAGTTCGGACGAATTGGTCACAGGTTTTGAAGACAAACAGGCCCGGGCGTTCACGCAGCCCCTCTTCTGGCGGCGTCCGCTTCTCGGGCGGAACAGCTGCCTTCATCATGGTGCGCATCTGCTCCCAGCCTTGCTTCCGTGACCCTGGGCTCTTGTCCGAATACTCCCAGGTAATACCTGGATAGAGCTGGTTGTTTATACGAACTGGCATGCCCATGTCCGTGGCTTTGGACTTGGCATTCGGGTCGTCCTTCTTTCTGCCTTGCTCATCGTCGAAGATGGCATTGTCTGCTGGTCCCGGACGAATACGACACCAGCGACGGTTATGGGCTCGACGCCATCCCATCTCCAGTTCATATTCAACAATCCCCCGGGCGATCTCTGTTGCCAGCAACCTGGCACCCTCGTTAGGTTTACCAGTCCAGCCATACCATTCAGCAATGCGGAACAAATCCCCATGCACTGTCGATCGGCGATGGCCGAAGGCGTCTGTATAGTCAGAGCCATCACTCTCGGCCCACCACCCAACGGAGAACGGAGCACTCGAACCCCAGTCAAAACTGCGGTCAATCCGCCAACTTTCAGGGATTTTGAATGGCTCTGTGAGGATATAATCCTTGCCCATATACCAGATGTCATCGAACATGCCACCAGCAACGATGTCCCACGACCCGTCAAGCCATGCAGCAAGTTCCGCAGGGTTTCGAGCAGCAGTGCGGATATTCCTCTTGTAGTCAGGGTCAGCGGTTAGCAGGACCTTATTCTCATCCAGATAACCATGAATGGCAACACGTGGGAGTTCAAGTTCCCCGGCCTCATCCTTGCTGTCCGTGATGATCTTGCCAATGATACGGCTCTTATGCACGGGCAATTGATAACGCATCTTCACCCAGTTATGTCCGACGCCATAAGGGTTGGTCGTCGCCCGCACTTTGCGAGGCATGCCAACTTTCGTAGAGCGGAGGCAGGAGAACATGGATTTGAAGCACTTGTCGTCGGGCCAAGTGGTAAGTTCTTCCCAGCCGATGAACGGATAGGCATGGCCATGATACTTGTAATAATCAGAGGGCTTTGCAAATTGACGAAAGTAAAGCTTCTCGCCAGTGGGCCATTCCCAGAAAGACTTGGTCTCGTTATATCTAGCCCCAGGCCAGATACGAGGAACCCATTTGCGGGATTTCTCGATCACGTCCTGCAGATCAGGATAGCTTTTGCGGAAGATGATGCCACGCCACTCCACGCCCCAGCCCTTGCCAACATCTTGACAGAAATCCATAATGAGAGCATCAGTCTTCCCCGGGCCGCGTGTTCCTTCGTAGAGACACTCAATAATAGGACAGCTAAGGAACGCCTCTTGAGACCCGGGCTGTGGTGCCCATACAACCTTCTCGGCACGGCCATTGGGCTTGATGACATAAGCCACCAAACCATCGTCAGTCTTGCGCCACTCAATACGAGAGGCACCGAGTTTTATCTCATCTGAGCCACCAAATGAAACGCTCATCCTTACTGAGCCTCTCTGGGGCTTGGCTTGTGATCCAGGATATACCCAGTGTGGCATCCTGCAGTGCCGACAAACACTATCAGGGCAGCACTTGCCTCTTCAGGCGTATCATACCAGCCGATGCACTTCTCGCCGGACTGCAGGACTATGTAGCCCCGTACTTCATAGCGACTGATAATAGGAGTTGCGGAAGATGTCAGCATGGGTCACCCCTGATCCAGGAGGCGACGTTGGAGTAGAAGTACACCGGCAATCAGACCGGGTTCCCATTGCCCCACTGGGTAGGTGATGCTGAGGCGGTCGTCGTCTGTTTCTGCCGCCACGACCAGAGCACGAATTTTGCCCTGCTCTGCCAGCGTGATGAATGGAGCAAACTCGCCCAGAGCGTATTCCCGCAGTTCTTTCTGCGTGGACCCGCCGGCATTCGGCTTAGGCCTATAGCTTTCGAGAATAACCAGGCTGCTGTCTTTAAGCTCGGTGCGCACCGTTCGTGCTTCGGTCTGCTGTATCGATCCAGGGGACTGTTGAAGCGCCTGAGCTTCGAGCATTTTGGTCAGCACGTCAAGATCTTCTTGCTGGATTTGGACCATGGCATGATTGTCCTTGCCAATGCCAACAATGGCTTCGAGAGGGCGTGGAGTGCGAGACACAGGTGCCTGCTGCAGCCTTGCGCCCCTCAGGAGGACCGCAAGAGCTTGTTCAGGGGTAATATCAGGCAAGGGGGTCAAAGCCAAGGTCCTCCAGCTCTTCAGGGGTCAAGTCGTTCACGCCGCGCATGCTATACTCCCTGCCATTCGGCCCGGATTGCATCAGCTGGGGATGAGACAACGGCCGGCGGTTCGCGCCCTTGCCCTGCTCCTTGTTCTCCATCTGCCACTTCAGCAGGTCAGCGGTCTTGCGCTCCAGCTCGGGGTCCTGGGCCTCAGCCTTCTCGCGAATTTTCCGTTCCATGATGGCCCGAACTGAGGAACTGCCGGTGCGCTTTTCCAGCCCGCTGACCGGGTCAACCTCATTCGGAGGCATCTCTGAGGGATACACGGGTGTGCCCTCGAGTGTCTTCCCATCGGCATTGTCCCGGAACCGTGCGGCCCAGTCGTCAGCGCTGAGGTTAGCTTGGTCGCTCTGGGGAATGGCTAGCACACCACCAGTGACGTGCGCCTCGATCCGCATATTCTCGCGGAACTTCTCGGGCCGGCGGGCCTTCAGCAGAACCTCCAGCAGGCGATCACTGTAGCGCCGGACAGTGAGCGGGATGGGCCGGTTGTTCTCATCCAGCTCAAGTTCGCCAGTTTTAGCATCGCGCACGAAGGCCTGAATGCCCTTATGAACGATCGGCTCCTCATATCCAGCCACAGCACGCCGTTGTGCTTCCTGCTCCAGATAATCATTGCCAATCTCCAATGCCGCATCCCAAGCTTCATGGAACTCTGCGACCAAGAGAACCCCGTCATCATCAAGGCCACCCATGTCAATGGTGTATCCAGGATACCCGTCCTCACTACGGCGCTTCCAGTAATACATGAGCCAAGGCGTGACACCACAGCGACGGGCGGTCTCGGAGACATTGGCGCAATCTGCAAATTCTGCTATCACCTGTTCCAGCAGAGCCTTGGACCGTTTCTGGTTGTGTTTGGACTGGTCCGAGTTCTTGGGATAAGCAGGGCGGTGCATTGCCATTTTGGGGCGCCTGTGGTTTTGGATTGGTTTTAAGCCATTTAGCCTTATCATGTTGTAGGCGTATACCAGCGTTGGCTGTTAAGAGGTTCGCCTTATTGCAAGAGTAGAACCGAATTTTTGGTCCCATGACTTTTTTCCAATATTTTTGGAGACTCTCCATATGTAAACCCTGCTGGGTTTCAATCCTGTCCTAATCCCAAATTGCCAAATTATTCATCGTTGTGGAGGCCCGTTCTCGGGTTTTCAAATTATTCATCGTTGTGCAAGAACAGGCTTGGGAGGAGGGTCCCGTTCTCGGGTTTTCAAATTATTCATCGTTGTGCAAGAACAGGCTTGGGGGGCCCCGTTCTTGGGTTTTCAAATTATTCATCGTTGTGCAAGAACAGGCCTGGGGGCCCTATATACAGTGCCTAGGGGCCCCCTATCCCCACTATATATATGAGAAAAATTCGTTTTACATTTCAATAATGACAGGTCATAATAAATAATAAGAAAGGAGGACCAATATACTCTTAGGCTCTTAAAATAGAAACGCTCCACTCTGGGGCCCAATGGAGAACTACCCAAAATGACTCGCCTCTATACAGTGTCCAATCTGGACGCCAGCCTGAACATGCCTATTGTCATTGACACTGAGACAGGCCTTCAAAAAGGTGCCATTCTGTCAGTCTTCACAAATGGCGACTTTGAGGTTCTGTTTTCTGACAGTGACACCATCGCCCTGTTCAACATTTTTGATCCTATGGTCAAAGTGTTCATCTGACACCACCCAAGTGTGACAAATACAACGCACACATACCTTTGAGGATGGCCTCAAAGGTCAACCAATGGAGCTATACCATGTCCACTGCTTTCAAGAACTGCACCCAAGTGGTGAAGAGCCTTCTCATTGAAGGCACTCTGTCCTATAAGGCTATTGCCAATCAGGCCAGAGTCCACTTCCCATTGGCCAAAACGACAGACAAGTCTGTCGCCTCAATCGCCAGAGATATGAGAAAGGCTGGCCTTCTTGGCAAGAGAGTTCTGGCCACTCAGCCTCTTGAAGAAGAACAGCTCAGCATGTTCCCTATCTTTGAAGCCCCTGAGTTTCAGCTGGCCCTGATCTGAAGAGAGTTTGTCTAGGCACTTGTAGAGTGCCTAGACATCCTACAAGTGTCCAGTCATGACCTGATGGAGAAAACCCATGTCCTACTTTTGCTACGCTCCCTACAATGGCCTTAAGACCCAGCGAGGTTCAAGGCCCATCACAAACGAGAAATGCCTGCAGTTCTACAAAGAACACACCTTCAATACCCTGCTCCTGCGTAGGATCAAAAACCTCTACACCCATGACTACTCCAAGTCTCACTCCATTGAGGTAGAGATCGCCACAGGGGAACACAAATGTGAATACTGGTACAAACGCATGGATTTCCCAGGCACCCTTGTGGCTAAAGAAGTCGCCCAAATCAAACGGGCCATCGACGCCCTCGACCTGACACCCTTCAAGGAGTAACGCTGATGAACACCTGCTACATTCTGACCATCACAGATACTGCCAATTTTGACCGGGTTGAGCATCATTCGGTTTGGGATACCTACGCCCACGCGCACGTGCGCGCGATCCTTATTACCTCTCGTCTGGTCCTCCGGGACTCTGGTTACGGGTTGGGTAACACCTTTGATATTGACATCTGTCAGATGCCCATCAACACGGCGTCCAATATGGGGGAGCAACGCTGATGCCCAGACTGGCCCCCATAAATATTGCCAGCCAGTTCCCTGATTACCCCATCAGTGCCTTGCCTGCATTGTGGGACTGGGAAGACGTGAGCTGGCACAATGACGTTTGCCCTTCTTTCCGCAAGGGTAATCTGCTAGTCTGGATTGACTGGCCTGATCCGAGGGAACGTGAGGATTTTGACGGGCGGAGGTTCATTCTGTGCAGGCTTGATGCTGATGGGTGCCTGCCTATGAACGACGCTACCATACTGGAGACGGACAACTGGGAGGAAGTGCTGGTTTTCTCATCCGGGTGCCAGCGTTAGTGCCAGCGTTAGTGCCAGCGTTGCCAGTCCAATAGCGTAATAGTTGGACTGGGACCCTCAATACTGGCGGCGCATTTTGGGCCCATAACACTATCTATGTGTCCAACGATCACAACAGAGGATCTTCTCAATGGGTGCCTCGACCAGAGACATCCATTCGGGCAATCCTGCCCCTAACGGAGACTACCATGTCCAAAATCATCTATGCCCTGATCGTCATTGCCTCGCAAGGTGGTCAGCCTGAATACGAGAAGGTCTATTCGACCGAAGCGGGTTGTGAGCGTGGTGCCACGACCCAGACCACTGAAAAGAGTGCGACCGCAGCTTGGTGTGTCGCCCTGACGATCGACCTCACCCAGCCGGAGAACTGAGACCATGACACACAAAGACCCTATCCGTGGCATCCTGCTGGATGAGCTCGAAACTGTCACCCAAGCGATCGTCCAAGGCGAAAACCTGGACCACTGGCTTGAGCGCCTGCGCGACGTGAACCACGCCTTGCAGTCCCTCGAGAACACCCTCTACATGACAGATCAGGAACGGGCAACACTTCGCCTGCTCCTCGAGTTACACGAAGGTGCCTACGACAGCGAGGAAAAAGATGCACCCTTTGATCTGCAGGCGCATGGAACCCTGCTGGCGAAGGTTCGGACGGCCCGGGCTTAATTGACCGGTTCGGAGGGTGTCTTGAGTCTTCATGGCTTTAGCCCTAAACAAATCTTCAAACACCCTCCAAAAAACACTTTACAAGCGCTGTTTAACAGTCTATTCTATGATTGTGAGACAGTGTAACTGCTCACTAAACACTAAACACTAAACATCAACCCTAAGGACCATACCCATGACAACTGACAAAACCTGCATGGTCGTTCTTGACCAAAACTCCAATATCAGGTTCTTCTGCCCTGAAGCCATGGCACGTGCCATTGCCACACAGCCCAACACCGAAATCACCCAAGACGACAACTTCGGCCTGGTGGTTGTGGCCAACCACAAAGCTGGCGTGCTGGTCGACCTCCACATCTGACGCGAAACAAGCCCCCCGGGGCTTGTCTGCAGGTATCGCGCAAGTCCTGCACTGATGAGCAAGCGCCCAACCTAGGAGAACTTCCATGTCCACTCTGAATGAGATGACCATCAAGGAACTGATCACCAAATACAACGAGTTGGTGCCTGACGCTGCTGCCCACATCATGAAGTGGCATGGCCGCAAGGATCTGCTGATCGAGAAGGTCGCCGGCATGATCCAGGCGACCAGGGGCACGCTGACCATCAAGTCGGTCTCTGATGCCCTGCTGACGACCATCGACTACATTGACGAGGCTGGCAAGCCGATCGGGTTCACCTACGACTATGTGCTGGCGAAGGTGCTTGAGACCTTCCCCGACGCCAACACCACGGTCAAGTGCTTGCGCTGGTATAACACCAAGCTGAACAGCGACCCGAACGTGAAGATGCCGGTGCGCCCGCGGAAACGCACGGTTGAGGTCGAGGTTGACCAACTGGATCAAGCGCATATCATCGATGCCAAGCCGACGGCTGTGGACGACGATCACCCGACGTCTGACATGAAGGATGTGCCCGAAGCGGTTGCTGATCCGCTTCTGTGAGTCTGCTTGGCTGAAAAACCCAGCATAGCCCCAGGGTAATTCCTGGGGCGCCCCAGGGCACCACAAAGGAGAACGGCTATGCCCTATTACAACACTTTCTATCAGGGTCTTGATGACCTCTGCAAGGCACTATCCAACACTCCAAACCCTGACCCGAAGGGCACCCTTGGCCGATGCCTTAGACTCTACTTTCGCTCGCAGGAAGCTGCGAAGAAATTCGGGTTCATTGGCGTAGGTTGCATTACCTTCGCTGAGGCGCGTCTGGTCGAGTTTCAACGCCGAGCACTTGGCTTGAAGCATCGGATCGGTGACCGAGTGACAGTCCGACAATTTTGGGGCATCTATGAAGCCGAGATTGTGGGCTATGGTTCTGAGCACAACGGAGCAAAAGCCATTCCGGTCTATGACCTGAAAACCCCAACGGGCGACCTGCGCTGGGCCTACAAGGATCAGATCGATGCATGACTCCTATACCAAGTATGCGTGTGGGATCATCACTAACACAGGGCCTTCTTGGTCCTGTGTACCTACGCCCTGGTCCCGGTTCACGGACCTGTGCGTCCTCGTAGCCAGCTACTTACTGCTGGCCCTCAAGCTTTATCTCATCTGGAGGACTCTAACATGATGACTGGACTTATGCCAATCCCGCCCAAAACCCTCGCTCAGCTGGCTGAGCGAGCCAAAAAGCTTGATGGCTGTGTGCACTTGGAAAACAGCCAAATCTACGAATTTCCAATCAGCACCAACATAGTGGCCGTGGTCATCAACCCCGGCAGTCCATCCGGACATCAAGGCAAGGACGTTCGTCGCAATGCTGAGCTTCGCCAAATCCTAGCTGAAGGAACCCAAAAATGACCCTTTCTGAACTGATCGAATACCTGTCCATGCTGGCTGAAGACCATGATCACGACGAAGTTGAAGTGATGCTGGCCAATCAGCCCCATTGGCCCTTCGAACTCTCCATTGGCCAGCCCGTGCTGCACGACCCACTCAGGGAGTGGGAAGAAGAGTATGGCACTGAACCACCCGCTGATTACCCCGAGGAGGACAAAGCGACATGGCTGGCCGACCGGGCTATCGCTGAAATGAAACCCAAGACCATCTTCATCCCTGAAGGTGAACACCAGGAATACCTGCGCGATGGCGTGGCAAGGCTTTTGGACTGGAGACGGTGATAACCATACGGTTCAACCTGCCTATGATGATCCGCGTCTACCGGTGGTGCCGTAAATGCCATTCACCGCGCATACAGGCCATTAAACTGGCTTGGGGCTTCCAAAACTGGGGCTGAGCCTTCTCTTTGCTTTCCAGTCAGGTTCTAACCCGGTAGACGTTCACTAGAAGCGCTGAATAGACTACTAGTTCGCATTGCTTACACAATGCGATATTCTATTCATATCAACTATATGGAATACAATTCCATATATACCTAGGAGATGATCAGATGATCTATCTACCCCATGTGTGGGTATATGCAGGCGCAACCTGCGAAGACGTGTATGCCCAACTTGATGGGAAGATTGACGATAACGTCAACTTGGAATGCATGTCCTTGCCCCAGCTTGCCTTCGTGGCCCCGGCCTATTCTAACGATCTGGTCCAAAAGCTGGCCATGGACATGTGGCTCGAAATTCAGGGCGACTACGAAAAGTCCTTCGAGCGGGGCATATCATTCCATGAGCTGACTGCAACCATGTCTGCTCAAGTGCTTGAGACCTCTTGTCCTGGACAATGCTCCAATGGGTACAGCGGCGAGATGCCTGTGCTGGAAGTTACAACCTGGCGCTACTACCTCATGCACTCAATTGAACCGCTGATGCAAGTGGTTGTCCAGAAACGCCCTCTTTGGCATCCAAGCTTATCAGACGCGTCTGGTATGTTTTCGGTTGTGCCGCCTGAGACATAGTAACCGAGCCCTGCCGAAGCCACGTCGACCGAGTGTGTGGCCCTGGGGAGATATAGAAACTGTCTTACGTAGCTTCAACCGTGTATGTTCGGAGTAACACATGGCCAAAATCATGACCTTGCTTATAGTTGGGTTCTTTATCCTATTGATTGTCAATGGGGCCCGACTGACATTCTTTCCAGCCACTGCATGCGGCCTAGCCCGAAAGAACCAAATAATACCTCTATCGCAATCCGTGATAGAGTTTCACCGTGAACAGCGAGAACGCAATGCCATGCAAACCCAGTCGGAATAAACGGTTCATCGATCAAGCGCGATCCGCTTACATGGGCAATCCCAAATGGATTGCTCGTTATATGGATCGGTATGACGAAGAGCATGTGGTGATTAAAATGGTCACCCATCGTGGTCAAGTCTACCATCTTGACTGGATCGGCGCTGAGCGTGCCAAGCATCCGGATGAATTTGGACCGGATGCACCGTTCCCCAACCTCAATTGGTCTTACATAGCCGACCTGGCTGTGTATGTGCCTGATACCAAGGAGACCTGACATGACCCGGAATGAAGACGACCTGAAGCGGGTTATCGCCGCTCTGCTGGAAACCGAAGGGCGTTCTGAAGACGAAGTGCGCACCTTCCAGGCGAAAGCTGCCAAGTTGATGCACAAGCTCGGCCTTACCCACGAGGACATCTTCGCGGAGAAACCTGACATGCACACAGCGGAAATGCAGATCACCCGCTTTGACTGGATCGTAGCCCAATACATCGGCTTTGGCATCTCACGCCTGACCGGAACGCAGGAGTGGTATACGATCCTGCCTACGCCAACGGGAAAGCGCTCCGATCGGAAGATGTTCCACTTCGCGGGTTACCGGAGCGACGTCGACCAGGCAATCTGGCTCTTCAAGCACCTGATCGAAGCCTCTCAGAACGGGGCCCGGGGTATTTCGGTGACATCGGAACGGAACTCCTATCTGGTCGGGTTTGCCGCAACTGTCTATCGGCGCCTGATGGAACTGGCTACTGCTCTCGAAGGGGTGCAGAAAGCTTGTGAACCCGGGGGTTCGCATGGCAACGACAACGCCCTGATGCTCGCCAAGAAGGAAGACACCGTGAATGCCTTCATCCAAAAGATCGTCCCCGGTCTCCGTGACGGACAAGGCAAAGGCACTACGGTGAAGGATTTCAATGCGATGATCACGGGTCAGCGCGACGGGAAGTCGGTATCCTTGGGCCGTGGCGTGGCGCAAGGTGTGAAGGCTCTCACCTCTCACTGAGTTCACCAGACCCACGGGTTCGGTGTAAACGGGCGACTTGGGAATAACGACCAAGGAATACAGTCCCAAGCCTGGGTCGCCCACTTACAGCACATCAACTATTAGCGGCGTAGTCAAAATCGTCGCACAGTCAACCGGGTAGTCGAACAAAAAGCGTTTGTTTTCAGTATATTAGAGAGTGTTTTGACTATTGACTACGACTTTTAATGAAAAATAATACAAGACCTATACAAATACATAAACTAAAACATTTAATGTATATGTTTTTAATTCGTTTGTATATTCGTGTAGAGTCTGAAATAACTTTTACGAATACGTCGCAGTCAAAGTCGTTTTGGCTAAAAAAGGTCCCAATTGCACTTTGATAACAAGCACTTACAAATTCGACTACGACCGACAGCCGCCGACAGCCTAGTGGCTCAGAGGAAACCCAACCCTCCCTAAAACGCCTATCCCGTGTCTCCCCTCAGTGCCCTATTCTGCTCAGTGTCAATAAGCCTACAGTTTGTCACCGCTAAGACGCGCAACAGGGGCGGGAGCCAGAACATCGAGGGGCTCTGCCTATAGTGCCACAATCCATCTAGCCGTCTGACTGCCTACCCGCTCACCTGCTCACCTGCTCACCTGCTCACCTGCTCACCTGCTCACCTGCTCACCTGCTCACCTGCTCACCTGCTCAGCCGGCCTATAATCCGTCCGTCTCTCAGGTCCCAAACAATTATTTTGGTCGGCATACACATGGACATACTAACGAATACCGGCTTACAAGCACATACATACACTGCAAAATAACTCATAGTCACAAGCGAAGGAACCAACAACCATGCTTCTTAACAAACCACAGATCGGGGCCTCTTTCAGGCCCGAGTCCAAGGCCACGACGCCACACCTCCAAGCGATCAGGGTCGCATTGACCTCGGCTCCAGGGGAGCCCGGGCAGTGGACTCTCGTTTGGTATATACGCCCAAAGACTGACCGGCCCGGTGCCAAAGGATCCGGGCACCGGCAATACGGCGGACGGAAATGGTATTCCGACCAAGACGATGCCATCGAGCAGGTTCAGGTTCTCATTGCCTCCAGGGCTGCTTTGAAGGGTTGTGTCTTGGAGGTCGAAGACGAAGGTTATTATGACGAGAACAATGACTGGGTTGTTCCGGTCCGTCAACTGGCTCAACAGGACGACGCTCAACAGACCAGTCAGTTGCAAAACGGTGATCCACTGGAATAAGTAACAATCCACTGGTTTACACTTCCTCTTTAACAGTGTATTCTATCTACAGTAACCACGGAGAAACGCGCCATGTTCACCACCGACCTGACCACGCCCTTCACAACGGCAGAACTGCAAGCCCTCCAATCACTCCTGCAAAACGAAACCACATGGGACCGGGACGCTGATACTGGCGGGTTCAACGCCTACTACAGCGCCACAAATCCTGAGCGGGTGCTCATACCGATCCACGAGGAAGAGGAGTGGAAGCTGCTCAACTCAGCCATGCTCCGCATTGACATCGAGCTGGAGCGGCGGCAACAACAGCGGCAGGAGAGGTTTGACTACTTGTCCTCTGCAGCACCAGAAGCGCCAGAAGTGCCACTTGATGTTCGGTCACAGCAAAGCGAGATTGACCATCAGGTCGATTTCCAATACCACCGGATCGGAAGAGATTGATATGCAAGTGCCTGTTGTTTTCATGGATAGCCAGAACGACTTCAAGCTTCGGATGCAAAGCCTCTGAAAAGAAGAGGCCCTGGGCTTATTCCCGCAAAGCGGTCATATACCACAGGGCCTCAGAACCAGGGCCTCAGAACCAGGGAAACAACAATGGGTTTGCGGACTCACGGGGCCCGGGTATTTTCTTACAGGACAAGTCCTGTATGTCAAGCTAACGGATCGGCGTCTCGTTTTAGCAGGTCTCCAACGGTCTCAGCCTGACCTACCTTAGCTTTCTGTGTCTTCTTCATAGAACCACGGTTCTGTGGACCTCGGTGCCGATCAGGTAAGTGCACAACCGCTGCCGATGTGTCGTTTACAGCATCGGCCACATGATCCTCCTCAAAGTCTGACCCGAGAGCAGCCTCTTCAGCGGCAACCATAGCCGCGGCACTCATCTCACGGTTATAGATCAAGGCTCGGAACTTGGGCTCACGAACCTCTTCACGTGCCCTTAGAGCTTGAAGCGCAGCAAGCCCGTTCTTGTAGTCCTTCTCAGGTCCGCCTAGGGCCCATAGAACCACCCTACCTTTATTGGTATGGCACTGGTTCTTGGTATTATAGGCTGGAACTGAGTTGTTCAGGAACTTGCGAGCATGCCCTCTCATATTTCGTGTCTGCAGTTTCTCCGGCAGGGCATCAACCAAGTCTTGCTCAGAGACATAATGGCCATGGAACGGAGGCAACTGGCTCATATAGAGATGCATCCACTTTGCGTCATGGTCAGTCCGTGATGCCTCCCTCATCTCGTTCTTCGAGTCACTGGTCGGTGCTCGGCCTTTACCGTTGAACCTCCCAATGTCTCGTTCCAGCAGCCAGGCCCAGATTGCGGCATCCCCGCCTTCCTTCTCAGCCCAGTTGAATAGTCTCTGGTAATAGGCCTCGCCTTTAGGGAAAGCATCTGAGATGATAATCATATACCGTCGGTCATCGTCCTCAACAGGCAAGGCGTCGTCATGGTTGGTGAAAGCCACAATCACAGCATTGTTGGTGATCTTTTGAGCGGGCTGATATTTTTCATTGATCTCAATTAACGGGTCTGTAATCATTGGCTTGAGGTGGTTCATCAAGTCAACACGACCCTTTGCCATAAGCTCCTCAATCACGACTAGTTTGACATTTCGTGCCCAACCGTTGAACTGCGATTGGACAGAGGCGTTCATCGGTCGACCGGTATTGTGTGGCCCAAAAATGCGCTCCAAGACCTGGCCAATGAATGATTTACCCGTACCTTGCTTGCCTTTAATGACCATAGCGAAGTTGGGCTTTTGTGCCGGGTTCTGAACACACCATGCTATATAGTCAAGCACAAGCTTGCGCTCGTGCTTGCTCTCGAACATATATTCCATGTGCTCTTCAAAGATCGTTACGTCACCTTTTACAGGCTTCAGGTCACTGGGCCGCCAAGTATTGTAAATGTCTCCACAGAACTCAGGCTGCTCAGGCAGGAAATCCATTTTGTCGAACTTCCGCATGGATCGCTTTGCCGCGAAGATTTCAGTGGAGATACTTCCGTTCTTCTCCAGCATGTAGTTGAACATGCTATCGAAGGACTTGGTATCAAACATCATCCCGTCGCGGCGCCGATGGAACATCTTCGCCTGGGCAATCCATACCCATTCGTCCATGATACCAGAGTAGCGCGCCTCTTGTTCACCTTGGATGGAGGCTGGGCCATATTCCCCAGCGTCATCTGGCATATCAGGGTCACCAAAGTCGTGCTCAGGGGTATCACCACCAGGTGGCACCACCGAGGCATAATTGAAGGCGTTCTCAACTAGTTTGGCAAGTTCCTCTGTCGACCAAGGTGGCTGGCATCGGTCATTCCAATGCTCGAGCATCAGCTCATGGGTTTTCTCCTGAGAGATGCCCCGCTCACGAAGCACACAAGCCAGATTGAAGGTGAGGCGGTTACCACCGCTCCCTTCAATGGCTATTTTCGCGTCATGCTTGAGGTGTAAAACAGCCCATTTGATGTATTGCGGCTGGTCCTGGTCGACGACCGCCGCCTGTTGGTGCTCACGATCTTCACGGCGACCTGTAAGATGGCCAAGCCACTCAGGAAGTTTCGCAACAGGGATTTGGCTGCTTTCTTCCCAGCTATACTTGCCTACATCTGTTTGAGACCCAGGCGCCAAAACATATCCGCCAGCACCGCCAGTAGCACGAGTATCAATGCCCGGCCCAATTTGCTCGACAGTAGTTCGGGCTTGACCCACAAAATACAAATGGCGCCCACCAGAAGGTGTGACAGCAGAAAGGGTAGCGGGAAGTTGGCCATAGTCAAGCTCCAATGCGTCGAGTATGGCTTGGCCATTCTTGCCCTTCTTTATGTCCACATCGACGACACAAAGACCAGACGGCCTGCATGCCAGCCCAATATTATCTTCAGGCCAGGCTTTCCACCACCCCTTGATAACCTTTTCGTCAGTGGTGGCAGCTGTGCCCCACTTTACCCTTGGTTTGTTCGTGGTTCCCTTAGAGATAGGAAATACATGCCAGCCACGGCTAGCATAAGACAAAGCGAGGGAAACCTTGGATTGACCCATTGTTTTCTTCCATGATCCGCTTGACCAGAATACTACAAGGAAATTTTGCAGGAAACCATTTTAATTCAAGGACTTATCAATGCCGGCCCTCGTCACCCCAAATACAACACACGTGCGCTCGTAAGGAGCAATGGCACCCCGGGGCTACTTTGGTGGTTTCTTCTACGTCTTAAGCAGTCTACAGTCAATAACGTGATGAGATGAATGTCAGCAACCATGAGGAGCCTAAGTTATGACGAAAACTATTGACGAGCAGCTGGAGCGGCTCGCCTCAGCCCAGGAGCGAACAGCAACGACGCTTGAGGGCATTCTTGAAGCGGTTGTGAACTTCAAGTTCGAACAAATCGGGAGCATCGCCATTGCTGGCGTTCAATTGCCGGGGAGCGCCAATGCCGAAGCCGACAACGGACTTGCCACCGAAGAAGCCACGGTCGAAGAAGCACAGGTTGAGATCGTCGAAGAAGCAGAAACTGAAGAACAGCAACCTGAGTCCGAACCCGAGCCCGAACCCGAGTCCGATGTGGAAGATGAACTGAGCGGCGAGGCGGAAGCTGAAGCAAGTGATGCACCTGACGATGAAGGGGACCCCCTCGGTGATGGTGACGCGGCTGTCGATGAGCCAGTCCTTCCTATCAAGCTTACCAACGACACACTCCGGGGGTTCGCACGGGACTTGATGGAAAAGGAGGGCAAAGCTGCTGTGTTCGAAGTGCTGGCGGAAGTTGGCAAGGGCTACAAGGCTGTGGGCGAAGTGCCGAAGGACGACTTGAAGGAAGCCCATCTGAAGATGGCAGCACGCCTGAAGGGCTGACCGATCGGCGCCGGCTGGCTGAATTGAAGGCACGGGCCCATATATCCTTCGACCGGCTTTGGAAAGAGGAGCTCATGACACGGAGTGAAGCCTATCATTGGCTTTCCCATGTCATGGGTGTTCCTGAAGAACAAACGCACATGACTGTCATGATGTCTAAAGGGCAGTTGAACAAAGTAATTGCCATCTGTGATGGTCTCATGGGAAGAACCGAGGTGGATGATGACTTTGTGTCGCCTCCGCCAGAGATACCGAGGTAACCTATGTTTTGGCTTTTCTTTCTCCTATTCCGGTGGCCACGACCTCCTCCCTGTGTGCTGACCGGGACGCCTGCCAGGGCCATGATGCCCTCTGTACCCTGGCAGGTATTGACGTGGGCTAACCCAACGCCGTTGCTGGTACCGCTGCGATGTCTGGCCGCAGTATGGGCCATGGTGAAGCCCACACCAATTTGTTATAGGCCGGGAGGCGTTGCCCACGTAGTCTCTCGGCCACTTGGTCACTTTCATACAGGAGCCTTCATGCAACGAGTTCAAGTTGATACTGCCACCATTGACCAGGATCAAGCTGCTATACTCGTGGTCCATCATCTGGCAATGGCCGCAGCCCTATTTCAAGCTCTGCCTGAGGGCAACGAAGCCGAAACCATGAGCGCTGCTCTTGATGCCCAGTTTCAAGGGTTCGAGCTGGAGCGTCGTGCTGCGGCTTGTTTCGTGGCTTCCATTGTGGACAGCTATGAAAAGCTCAAAGACGAGGACTGACTCGTGGTCGACCAGAAGTTTCCTTTCACAGTCTCCTATGGGCTGAGTTGTATTTTCCGCGTTCGGTGCATCAATATTGGCACCTACCACGTGGAGCAGAAAATTACCCAGGGCACTGAAACTGAACCACCTAAATGGCAGTGCCTTGCCATCAGTCAGCATTTTGATCCCAGCGAAGCTTTGGGGGTTATGCACGAAGCTCAAATGGTGTATGCTGTTGAGGTGCGAGCCAAACGCGACATGATGAGAAGGATGGCGTAATGCAAGATCATTTCAATGGCCTGACCCCCGCGGAAGCAGAACGCCTTGCTATGCTCGCAGAAGAAGCTGCCAAAGTCGTTCAGGTCGTGGGTAAAATCCTGCGGCACGGCTATTCCGGCTATCATCCTGATCGGCCGCACATCTCCAACCGCGGGCTTTTGATGAATGAACTGGCAGACCTGAAAGCGGTCCAGTTCCTGATGGAAGGCTCCGGCGATATTTTCTGTATGAGCGACAAAATCGAACACGCCCTGGCCGAACACGCCCTGGTGCGGAAGCTCACCTACACCCATCACCAAGGAGACTGCAATGTCAAAGTCCTATAAGCCCGTCGAGTGCAAGGCAGGCTTGGCGTCATGTATCTCAGACGCCTATGCTGAAATCGCGTCACTGGCCGAAGAGATGTCAGAAGCCTATGACAACATGATCGGCGGGGGTATGACCGACGGACACCCCAAGGTTGCACTGGTTTCTGAAGCCAAGGACACACTGGAGGGCAAGGACGAGCCTGAGGTGCCAGACGTCCTTGACGGGATCGGGGTAATTTGGTCCGAACAAATTCCAAAGGATAAGCGCCACAAGATCGCACGGTGGGCACGTCTGGCCAATGCCTGTGCCGCTCTCGGCGCCGCTGCTGAAGCAGTACGTGTGGTATCTTCCGACAACGGCATGGAAGGACCTGACGCTGCCAGCTATGTCGAGCAGTTTGAAGAAGCCCAAGAAGAACTTGCTGGCACTCTCGAAGAGGTCGTTGGCGAAGTTGAGGGTGTCGAGTTTCCGACAATGTTCGGGTGACACCATGACATTTAAGCCCCTGCTCGCCTATACCGTGAAAGATGCAGAAATTCTCCATTACCCAGTGCTTGTGTCACCGAAACTGGATGGCATTCGTTGTGTGATCTACAACGACCAACCAGTCTCCCGGACACTTAAGTCCATACCCAACCAGTTCATCCAGGCCAAGCTGGGGTTCTATCCACCTTTCGACGGGGAACTTATGGTCGGCGATCCGCTGGACCCTGCTGCATTCAACAAGTCCACGTCTGGGATTATGTCTCATGACGGTGAGCCAGCATTCACGTATTGGGTCTTTGACTGGATTGACCCGTCTCATACCAATTGGCCCTTTGAAAAACGCCTTCGAATGGCTGAGAGTGTAATAAAAACCAATAAATGGCCCTGGGTCAGACTAGTCCCGCACACCCAAGCGGACAACGCAGAAGAACTCCTTCGCCTTGAAGCCTACTATGTCGGGCTCGGCTACGAGGGGGTTATGGTTCGCGCACCATGGGGAACCTACAAATATGGGCGTTCCACCGAAAGCCAAGGGCTCCTCGGTAAAGTAAAGCGGTTTGAAGACACTGAGGGCGAAATCGTTGGGTTTGAGGAACTCATGCACAACGAGAACGAGGCAGCCATCAACAACCTGGGTTACCAGGAGCGGTCGACAGCACAAGCAGGCCAAGTTCCTGGCAATACACTTGGAGCACTACGGGTCAGCCATCCAGACTTTGAAGAGACATTCGGGATTGGTACGGGCTTTACGGCGGATGAAAGGTTTACACTGTGGCAAATTCGCGACACACTGACCGGACAGAACGTAAAGTTCAAACACCAGCCGGCGGGTGCAAAAGACAGGCCACGGTTCCCAAGCTATCTGGGCCTTCGAAAGGATTGAATATGGATGCCTTCTTCCACTTGAAACCAATAGGGTTGTCTGAGACAGTCTACTCGGAGGCTATCTCCAACATGAAAGAAGCACGGAAAAAGCGCGACGGGCGATGGCTTGCCGAGCTTTATGTGGAGGCATTCATTCTCCTGGAAGATGCAGGCCTTATCAATCGCGACAAAACGCTCAACATTGAGTGGTATGAAGAACTCCTCTGGCATGCCCACCTGGACGCCCAGATCGACATTCCTGTGACAGAGAGAAACCGATGAACATTCTTCCCTCAAGCCCGATCAGCCAATACATCACAGCCATTGAGCTGGACGGCAAGCCTGTCAAAGCTACGTTTGTCGACATGGAGACCAGTCGCATTCAATACTGGAATGCTGGCCAACAGGTCGAAGCCACCGGCCAAATACGTATTCTGTTGGAAAGTAAAGCTAAAGCAGCTTCACTTGATCCAGTTCGGGCTAATGAATTGGATAAATTACTTGAGCAAATCAAACAGAAAATGGCAAACATGGAAACAGACCGTATGATCACAGCCTATGCGGAATGCAAAAAATGGCTCGGCCTTTTTGCATCAGCCGAAACTATGGATCGGGAATGACATGGCCCAGCACGCTAGACTTTCTGCTTCTGGCTCAAAGCAATGGATGAACTGTCCTGGTTCCGTTGCTACAGAAGCACGCAACCCAAATCCGCGCAGCTCATCTGTCTTCGCAATGGAAGGCACGGCCGCACACTTGCTTTGTGAACTCTATGCCAGCGAGGGCCTTGCACCTGAGGAGTTCCTTGGCGAGACCATTTATATTTGGCAGGATGATGCCTATTTGGAACGCCATCTGGCACAGGCGGTGGCTGAAAAGGGCGTTACTCTAGCTGATGTCCCGGTCGCCATGGAATTCCTGGTAGATCAAGACATGGTGGACGCCATTGAATACTTTGTCGCGGCCGTGGAGACAACGCGTTCCCGGCTTGACCCAAAAGGGCGTGAAGAGTATTCCGAGAAATGGCTTGATCTGACATGGCTTCACCCTCTGCTCGGCGGCACGGGTGACTATATCAGCGTGGAGGCATTCGGCTGGGCTGAGTTGATCGATTATAAGCATGGCCGGGGCGTTCTGGTAGAAGTTCGCGACAACAGCCAGCTCAAGCTCTATGGCATCGGGGTTCTAAACATGTTCCCTGACTGCGAGGGCGTTCGTATGACGATCGTCCAACCCCGCAAGGAGCACGAAGACGGGCCAATCCGCTCCATCGAATATACCCGTGAAGAGTTGATGGATTTTGCCGAGGAGGTTCGTGTCGCTGCAGAAGCTACCCAGCTTCAGAACGCTACCCTCTGTGCCGGTGAATGGTGCACCTTCTGTGGCGCTAAAGCCTATGTGGATGAGAATGGCGACTTCTATGAGTGCCCGGCTCTTATCAAAGCCATGCAAGAGGAAGCCCAGATGGACTTTGCTGGCGTGCCTCCGGAGATCGGCATCCCCATTCCGACCACAAACGCCGGACTTGCCCGTGCATCTAAATGGCTCGGGGTCTTCGACAACTATGTGAAGGCCGTGGAAGGGGCTGTCCAGCGCGAACTGCTTGCCGGTCGTCCTGTCGAAGGCTATAAGCTTGTCCGCAAGAAAGCTAACAGAGCGTTTGGGGCCTTTATCGAGGAAGTCGATGAGCTAACGGGCACTGACGACAACCACTGGATGGCCATGTCTGAGGACGACGTGATCGCCATCGTGGAAAGCGAGCTTGGCGAGGAGTATGTGGCCAAGTGCTATCAACCCCCGAAACTCAGGTCTCCAGCACAGTTCGAAAAGCTGGGTCGTGAGTTTAAGAAACTGACAGGCGAGATTGCCTATAAGCCAGAGGGCGGTTTGACAGTTACGAATGAGGCAGACACGCGACCGGCCGTCGAAGTCACACAGGCTGGCGGTTCAGACTTCCCTGATGACCTTTCGAACGGAAATTGAGCATGGCAAGCAATCGTATTGTATTGTTCATAGGTAACAACTCGTTCTATCTTTCGGGCTACGTGAACAGCAAATCCTATATCCGGGGCTATGTCGAAAATGGAGACTATAACCTCTACATTGTTAAGCAGGAACTGGCTTGCTGGATCGCCTATCATGCAACTGCAAAGAACCAGTGCACCGAAAGCCATCAGATAGGTCTCCCGTTTGACGGTGCCTCTGTGACCCACGTGGTGATCCCGGAAACGATGAGGGCGGACCACAACACCATCATCAACTGGGCCCGTAGCCAAAAACGGAAGAAAACATGGCTAACCAGATAACCCCAGCAATGCTGCTCCAGCTAGCCAAGACCGTTCAGGCGGAAATGGAGAAAGTGTGCCCGGACCAACCGCCTCTTGTAATGCGAGCGGTCACTCTGTTGGTCGGTGAGTCCTATCTTCAAGCAGCAGCAGTCGAGAAGACTATCAATGACTTTTATAGGCGCCCTCCAACTAAATAAGTGTTTCCCCGTTGAAAACAATTAGAATATATTTATTAAATCCCATGGCACTTCGATCCATGAAAGTCCGAAGGTAATCTTCAGCGCAGGACTGGTGAAATAGGTCGGGATCAACGGCGGTAGCTCTGAAGCCACAGGAGTCCGCCAACTACATAAGCCATCCCAATGTGGGATTTCAGTGTCAAGGAGACAACGATGGCTGAACGTTTGAAATGTGTCACACCTCCGTTCCGTGTGAGTTTCCCGGCAATTTTCGAGGCTTCGTCCTATCAGGGCGGCACCTCGAAGTATTCCGTGGTCATGCTCTTCTACCCGGCGAAGTTCACGGACGCCGACAAGAAGGCCTGGAAGACCATGCAGGTCATTGCCGACGCAGCTTCCAAGGACAAGTTCAAGAAGCTGATCAAGGATCTGCCTGCAAACTTCAAGAAGCCCATCCGGGACGGCGTCGAGAAGGAGCACCTGGACGGCTATGGCGATGGCTGCATGTTCGCCACCGCTTCCTCGAAGCAACGGCCGGGCCTCGTCGATCGCAACAAGCAGCCCATCCTGACCGAGGAAGAGTTCTACCCTGGCTGCTGGGCTCGCGCGACCGTCACCGCCTATCCCTATGACAACGTAGGTAAGGGCGTGGCATTCGGTCTGCACAACCTCCAGAAGCTCGGCGACGACGAGAACTTCACCGGCCGGATGGCTGCTGAGGACGACTTCGGTGATGACGCCGACGACGTGTGGAGCGGTTCTGACATCGCCCCCGAAGACGATCCGACGGCGTAATCCAACGGGTCCAGTTCCGGTTGCCCCCGGAGCGGCTAAGCCAGTGGTTAACTCCACTGGCTTTTTCTATTGCTTTGTCGGTTTAATCTTTGCAGTGCATAGTGCATTCTAATCATATCAACCACGTCGACTATGGAGAATGAGGATATGACCGACTTGAATGCTACCATTCTTGCCCTACAGATTGATCAAGGAGTCCGCTTTGTGGAAGTAGAGTTCTTCCGCGATACCACTGGGGATGAGCGCTGTGGCCCTGCTGGCTGGTCTGGGAAAACCTCCTACATCTACAAAGTCGAGCCTGCAATTTTTGCAGGGCTGAAAATCGGGTCCTTGGTCGTCGCCCAAGCTCGGAGTCATTTGCAAGTTGTCCGTGTAGTGGCAATGGACGTGAACGTCGATTTTGGAAACCTGAACTTCATCAAGCTCTTGCGCTGGGTTGTTGCAGACATTACTTCCAGTATCGAGCGGGTGTCGTTACTGGTTGCCGCCGAAGTGAATGCCAAGAAGCAGATCACCAATGCTCGTCTCCGCAAGGAAAGTCAAGACTTGCTGGCAGCGGCAAACCTCACGGGCGAAAGTATTCTTTTGCTTCCGCCCAAAGTGGCTGCCGAGCACAAGGACTGATGCAAAGTTGGTATACACGGGGCCAAAGCTCCGTGTATACTGTCTAAGTGTTTTGAGATGATCCGTTGGCCCAGCTGCCATTAGCTCAGGTCGATTAATAACCGGGAAGAGCCGTCTTAGTGGTAAGACGCATAAGCTCCTGCCGACGGATCATCTCAGAGCACGTGTGTGTCCGTGGAGGTCCTGCGTGCTCGGAAGGCCCGGTGTGGTATTGGACGTGGCGCACCGGGTCTTTTTATTCTGCCGGGGGCCCCATGATAGTAGGTGATTTTGAGACACGCTCTGCTTGTGATCTGAAGAAAGCAGGCGCATGGGCATATTCGACACATCCCACAACGGAAGTCATGTGTTTCTGCTGGAACTTCCAAGAAGACCCTATTGAGCAGGTCTATGAGTGGCAAGCTGGGTTCCCGCATCTCGGCATTGACCAGTCACCATTTCCCCAAGAGCTGGCAGACCGCATTGCTGCCGGAGAAATTCTTGAAGCCCACAATGCTTTCTTTGAATATTGTATTTGGAACCACGTCTGGTGCAAAATGCTTCCGGGCCTGCCAGAGCTATCACTTAATCAGATCCGATGCTCTGCAGCTAAAGCGGCGACATTTGCCTTGCCTCGTGCTCTTGACAAAGCCATTGCGGCATTAGGCCTTCCTCAAAAGAAGGATATGGAGGGCTCGGCTAATATGCTGAAGCTTGCCAAGCCCCGCAAGCTGACTGCAGACGAAAAGCGACATTTCGAAGCACAGGGTGTTGACCCTGGGACTGTGATACTCTTCCTGGAAAACCGGGAGATGATACTTCGCAACACTAAGTATTGTGCTCAGGACGTCCGGGCTGAACGTGGGCTATCCTCTGTTCTACGAGAATTGCCACCCCGTGAGCTTGAGTTTTGGCAGATGGACCTTCGCATGAATGCCCGGGGCATTACGTGCGACATGGCCTTGGTGCATATAGCAATCAAGCTTGCCGAAGAGGACACAGACCACCAGAATGCCGAGTTGAAAGAACTTACGGACGGCATGGTCGAGAAAGCCTCTGGCCGTATGAAGTTCAAACAGTGGATGCATGACAATGGTGTCAAAATCCCGAATACCCAGGGGGCAGTCATTGACATCCTTCTAGGACATGACCCTGGAGATGAAGAAGCCACAGCCGAGCTTAGGGCTGAACTTCGTGGTCTTGCCGAAACCATTACACCAAAAACACGGCGCGCCCTTGAAATTGTGCGGGACGTCAACCGATCGTCCGTCGCCAAATACAAGCAGATGATTATCCAAGTTTCTGAAGGCAATCGCCTCAGGGACATGATGCTCTATTGCGGAGCTGCACGAACTGGCCGTTGGTCAGGCAAGGGTGTCCAGCCACACAACTTCATCCGTGGGTATTCAGAGATTATGCAGGAGGTCTGCCAAGACATCCTTAAAGCTGATCCCGAAAGACTGCGCCTGCTCTACAACGGGTCTGTCCTCGAGGTGCTATCCAAAGCTACTCGTGGGGCTATGGTTGCGGCATACGGCAAAAAGCTGATGGTAGCTGACTTCGCGGCCATTGAAGCTCGGGTGCTTCTGTGGCTTGCGCTAGCTATGTCTGCCCTTGACATCTTCTATCGCGGCGAGGACATTTACTTGGACATGGCTTCTGCCATTTTCAAGTATCCATGCACCAATAAGGACGACTTCCCATTCGAGCGTAAAGTTGGCAAGGCTGCAATTCTCGGTCTCGGCTATCAGATGGGCTGGGAGAAGTTTGAAGATGAGTGCCGCAATAAGAACGGGATCACCGACCAAGAACCTGAGTTTTTCAAAGACGTTGTTCGGGTCTATCGTGAAGAACGCTTTCCAGAAATAAAGTCCTTCTGGTATGACTTTGAGGTAGCTGCCATTAAAGCCGTAAGGCAGTATGACCCAAAAACCATGTCTAAGGGGCCGCGTATTGAATGCCGTCGCCTAGCTTGGTTTATGTGGGGTCAGTTCCTCCATATGGAATTGCCATCCGGTCGGTTACTCGCCTATTTTAGGCCGCTAATCAAGGTAAGGAAAACTTATCGGTTTCCGGCGCTTAACGAGCGAGGGCATGAATGCACTGCAATGGCCACTGGCGGAGCAGACCTAACAGAGACTCAAGCCCGTAGGCTTGCAATAGCCAGGGCAAAAATTGCCAACAAAAAACTCATACCGAATGGCAAGGTTCAGCTATTTAAGAGTGAAGTCCTCACCTTCATGCATGAAAACTCCGTCACTCGTCAGTGGGAACGGAAAGAGACATACGGCGGAGAGCTGGTTGAAAACGCCACACAAGCAACAGCGCGTGACTTGATGGCCGAGGCGATGTTGCGGGTTGACAACCATCCAGACTATGATTTATTGTTGTCTGTGCACGATGAAGAGATTGCCGAATGTGACGAGGGCAAAGGCAATCTCGAAGAGTTTGAGGCTCTTATGGAAGAACTACCTAGCTGGGCTGAAGGCTGTCCAGTTAACGCTGAAGGCTGGGAAGGTTATAGATACAGGAAGTAGGGTATACTTTCTAGCTATAGAAGTGCAAAACTGGCCACATGGATTATACGATAGCATGACCGTAAACTACCTCAAATCCTCTATAGCCCATTGGCCGGAAGTTGATCCGTCAAAGCCTCGCTGGACTCACCAGCTCGAGGAATTGGAGGAGTATGGTCTTGACAAAGCTCGTGGGCTATTGTGGGGAATGCGGACCGGCAAGAGCAGGATCATTGTCGACAGTGCCAATGCTCTTCGAGATGGCGGCAAAATCCGTGGCGGGCTTATCTTTGCCCCTAATGGCGTTCACCTCAACTGGGTGCTGAAGCAAATCCCATTTTATTCGTGGCCTGGCATGTCTTGGAGCGCACAGCACTGGAGTTCTGACTTTGCGCGGGAACATCCGAGTTCTTGGTCGGAGAGGTTCTGTGCTCTGCTCAAGTCAAATGCAGACATGCGCTGGTTTACTGTCAATTCGGAAAGTCTCATTATGCCAGCAGTCAAGAAAGCCATCAACCAGTTCCTTGACTCTGTCAATGGTGAAGTGATAGCCATTGCTGATGAGAGTGTGGACTTTCGCACTCCGGGCTCAAAGCGCACCAACGTTGCTAGAGCCTATTTCAAGCGCCTGCCATTCCGCCGTATTCTTGATGGCACTGCGCTAATGAACAGCCCCCTGCACGCGTTCAGTCAATTTGAACTGTTGGAACCTGGGGCTTTGGGTTTCCGTAAATATGAGGATTTTAAGCAATACCACTCTGTGTGGCGGAGCGTGAGGAACAAAGCGGGGCGCTATTATCCAAAGTTGGACCACTACACAAATCTGGAGACCCTTCGTGAAAACATCGGAGATTATGCCAGTGTAGTTCTTCGTGAGGACTGTGACATGCCCGACCTTCTGCCGATTGAGGTGGTGGTGGAGATGTCCGAGCTTCAAAAGAGGGCATACCTTACCCTCATTGAGAAAAACCTGCTTGAGTTTGAGAACGGAGCTGAAATTGATGCCATTGAAGGTGGCAAGCGGGCAATAAAGTTCCATCAAATTGTATCAGGCTTTGCCATCGATGACTTTGGGGACATTCAGTCTATAGATGATGATCCACCTATCCTACAAGAGCTCAGGAGGCAGGTAGTTGACACCCCCAAATATATCGTCTGGTGCCGCTTTAGAGAGGATATTCGCCGCGTTTCCAACGCTCTCCGGGCCATGGGCCACAAGATTGTGGAATACCATGGAGGAGTGCCACAAGGCTTGCGGGCTGGATACGTCGACCAGTTCAATAATGATGACGCTACAGTTGGCCTTGTCGGGCAGCCACAAGCTGGTGGCCGAGGACTTGAATTGCCCTGTGACGCTATCATCTGGTATTCAAGCACTTATGACGCTATTATCCGCAACCAAGCAAACGAGCGTGGAACCATCATGGGCGGCCGATCCGTTTCCATCATCACACTCGCTACGCCGGGCACTGTTCACGACGACATTATCGCTTCCGCAGAGCAGAAAGTCTGCATTGGTGACTGGGTGGCCGGTTCTGGTTTACGTGATAGCTTAATGCGCTGGAAAAGTAACTTATCATGACTGCTCGTCGAAAGTTACTTAAAAGAATACCATATAACCTAAGCGCTAGTACAAGGGGATTTGCATAAATTCTACTTGATGAGTGTTGGCTAAATAAGCTCTTTTGCTGGCTTACAAGCACTGAGCAGATAGCTATTCTCAATATTGTTCACTGAGACTGAAGACTACGACTGAAACCAGACCGAACATGAGGAGCTTACTATGAAATCGATCCTGTCCCCGATTGTGGACATCCTGCCACTGATTAATTTTGCTGCCCCCGATACCACTTCTGGTGCCGCCGCTGGTGGGAAACCGACGGCAAAGCCGACCGATGCACCGGCAGCCATTGCCAAGCCTGCTGGAGCCAAGCCTGCCGAAAAGGCTGAACCGAAGCGTGGCATCGGCACTGCGGCAATGGAAGCAATCTTGAACTCGGCCACCAACGAGGAGGCTCTGGCGGCCGTCCGCAAGGAGTTCCCGGACGCCAACACCACGAAGGCGTCGATCAACTGGTATCGGAACAAGTTGCGCAAGGATGGCACGATCAGTACCGGCGGCATCTACAAGGGCAAGCCCGTTCCGAACGCGCGCGAGATGGCCAAGGACGCCAAGCCGGCCGAGGCACCCAAGGCGAAGGACACCAAACCCACCGCAGCTGCTGGCGATGATCCGACCGCCTGAGGCCTGACTCACTCACAGTGCAAAAAGGGCCCGGGCTTCAATGCCCGGGCTTTTCTTTATAGGGCTGCATTCTATAAACTTAGTGGTTTCATTTCCAATTATAACATAGTATTCTAAATACAACAGAGTAAGTGGAGAATACCATGTCTGCAGGAATTGAGATGAATGGCGTCTTCTATCAGAACGTCTACTATATGCCAATGGCCCACGGCATTGGTGCAGACAGCCAAGGTCGTTATGAAATCAAAGACCCACCAAACTGCGGTTGGTCTCGGGCTTTGGTCATTTGGCCTGACGATGATGACGAGCCTGTTACTGGATCGCGTCGCAGGAAGAAAACCGCCAAGCGGGTGACCCTGTTCTGTCCGTATACCCTGGAGGCCTATCAGATCACCCCAGCAGCCCGTGAAGTGGCCCATCAAACAGCCTATCCATTGACTGAGACTCTCATCTGCGAGCTGGAAAACATCATCAGCCGGAACTGGAAAATATATGCTGGCTTTGGGCACCAGAAAGCCTATGATGTTGCAGCACTAGTTCTAACGAAGCTCGGGAAAGCCGTTCCCAACTACATGTCACCGGCATTGGAAAATCTCGAGTATACCGAGGACAATGTGCCCAATCGCCATGGTAAGCCGGTTGGAGAGGCCCTGCTCCGACCAATCAACCGGGACTCCAAGCGCGGACAGGTTGCGGCCTTCTTCCTGGAAAGCAACAGTGGGTCAATTCGCGAAGCAATGGCCAAGTTTGATATGTCCCGCTCGGGTGTGCTGACCCACCTCCACGGCCTCAACAAGGATCATGGCTTGGGCTATGTCCTTCAGGGCGACGTGGCCACCATCATGCTTCCGCCGGAGTGCACGGACCCTCTGGCCGACGAGACGGTTGTCCAAGTTCATACCCAAGCAGTCTCTGCCCAACGAGCAGGCAAAACTTGCAAGCCCACTGTCACTGCTTTGCCTGCCAAAGGCAAGCGGCGCGAAGTGGCTCTGCTAATGCTCGAGGAAACAGCCATTGTAGACGTGGCCGAGAAGGTTGGCTGTTCAGTCAACTCTGTCAGGTCACACCTCCATGACCTGCATACAAAACACGGGTTCGGTTACGGGTTGTCTCCGGACAAGGCACGTGGTAAGCTGCTCGTGCCGGCTGGATGGACTGCCGACTATGATCCTGAAGACCTTGACCCGCTAGCCTGAGGAGCGCACATGGAATTGTCCAAAGTATCATCGTGGATGGAGAGGTATCTTGCTCTCGTCCACCGCTTCAACGCCGACATTATCGGCCTGCCAATTCCCGAGACGCCGACCCGTCTTGGTGAGACCCGCAAAAAATGGGCGCTCGATGCGCTCAACGAAGAAGTGGGCGAGTTCTTTGCTGCCAAGACTCTCGAAGACGAGGTGGATGCTCTGGTCGATTTGTCCTACTTTGCACTCGGTCGTCTGATCGAGATGGGTGTGGTTCCCGGTGCCGTCTTCGACGAAGTCCATGAAGCCAACATGCGCAAGCGCCGGGGCGAGCTGTCCAAGCGGCCGAACAGTCTTGGCTTCGATGCCATGAAACCCAAGGGATGGACCGGCCCTGATCTGCTTCCCTACCTCGGTCTGGATCGCTCTGACGTTCGTGCGATGTATGACGTGAAGTTAGCCGAGCGTGAGCTTGCCGAAGCTGCACAGACGCTCGACGCCGAGCCAGGGGAAGCTGGAAAGCCGAAGTTTCTGATACTCGGCCACGCCCGGCACGGCAAGGATACCGTGGCGGAAATCCTCCGCGATTGCTACGGCTTCACCTTCACCTCGTCCTCGTTGTTCTGTGCGGAGAAGGTGATTTGGGAAGCAGTGCACAATCATGGAGATGCACTCGATCGTCACGAGAAAGCAGGCCAACCGGGCATGTCCACGCTGACACTCCACGAAGAGCTTGAGATGATGAAAGGCCGCGGATACTCGAGTTACACGGAATGCTTCGCTGACCGGGCCAACTTCCGTGCGGCCTGGTTCTCCCTGATCGCTGCCTACTGCTATCCTGACAAAGAACAACTAGCCCGTGAAATCTATGCAGAGAATGACATCTATGTTGGCATCCGCAACACCCGTGAACTGAATGCAGTTCTCAACTCGGGGCTGGCAGACGTGTCCATCTGGGTTGATGCAAAGGAACGCATTGGCCCCGAGCCGCTGAGTTCCTGCACCGTTGAGCCGTGGATGGCTATGTTCACCATCGACAACAACGGGACAGCTGAAGACCTTCATCGGAACGTCCACCAGCTGATGTCTACCCTTGGTATTGAAAGGATTGCGTGATGCAAGCTATGTCATTCCACGAAGTCTACCGAGGCTTGCTGTTGGAGCTTATGAACCACGGTGTGACCGAGGTGAACGAGCGCACCCACACCAAGATCAGGATGCTCCAAGGCGGCCATTCGTTCAAACTGGATTTGTCTGATGGACGTTTGCCTGTTGCGGGTAATCGGCGCTATTACCCACACATTGCAGCAGCGGAAACAGTTTGGCAATTCATGGGCACAAAAGACCCGGCGTTCATCGTCGGCAAGGCACCTAAGCTCTGGTCGAAGTTCGTGGAGACTGAGACCGTCAAAGAAGATCGGGGCAACGGGCCACACAACGTGGAGCGGAAGGTTCTCAAGACTGCCTATGGCTGGCGGTGGCGTCATGAGTTCGGGCGCGATCAGCTTGAGCTGGCAATCCACGAACTGAAGACCAATCCGACCAACAGACAGTTGTTCATCTCGGCATGGGACCCACGATCTGATGGCCTTGGCGGGGTTCAGCCGAAGAATATTCCCTGCCCCGTCGGGTTTACACTTTCGCGGTTTATGAACGACCTGCACATGAACGTCTTCATCCGTTCCAGTGATGTGTTCATCGGCCTGCCCTACGATGTGATGAGCTATGCCCTGACCGCTGATGCGGTTGCTGCCACCATAGGCCTCCGGCCGAGGACCTTGCACTTCACGCTAGCGCACGCTCACCTCTATGAGCCACACTGGACAATGACTGAAGCCTGTCTTACTGGCACCAAGCCTGTTTATGCTGGCAAAGCCCGTGACGGGGTAGATGTCAGTAAAGCCTCAACTATCTGGGCGGACAACGTGCAGCTGAACCTCCCGGGCTGGGATATTCAGGCCATCCTCGACAATCCCGATGGCTATGTCGCCATCGTGAGAACCCTGGCAGGCCGCACGAGCCAGAACGCCTGGGACCCAATGCCCGACGTAATCGAATGACAGTGCTGACGGCAGACACCCATGCTGGCCGCACAGAGCAGCAGGACAAGCTCTGGGCGCAAGGCACTCCCGTTCATAACCATGTGGACGGTGAGTGCTGCCTCGACTTTTCGTGCTGCGAACCTGACTTGTTTCAGAAGGATGAAAGCAAGCGGTGGGCCTACTATTATGAAGAGCACGGAAGACTGGATTAATGACTTGGATACACCCGACAACCCGTCGTGGCGCATCCACTCGAACTCAGGCGGAGTGTGACTGCCCCACTCCGCCTGTATGCTCAAGGGAGGAGTATAAAGCGGTGGAAGATCAGACTTCATTCATGTCTAAATGGGATTTGCGCTTTATGGGCTTGGCGGCTCAAGCGCGGTCCTGGACAAAAGGCCTTGGCAACGGGGTGATCGACCGAGGTGTCGGGGCGTGCGTCGTCTCGCCTGACAAGAGCCAGTTCTCGCTTGGCTTTGCGGGTTTCCCGAAAGGGATCAAAGATACGCCCGAGCGGCTAGCAAACCCTGAATTCCGCGCCTATCACACAGTGCATGCGGAACTGAATGCTATCCTCAACGCGAGGACGTCCTTGATCGGCTGGACTCTCTACTCGACAGAATGCCCTTGTGCCGAGTGCTCCAATGCAATCGTGCAAGCTGGCATTGTTCGCGTGGTTTCCACCCCGCCGCGCCATTCCTCGAATTGGCGCCAGTCACAGCTCGAGGGCGCTGACACGCTGCGCGAGGCTGGGATTATCATCAATCGCATGGAGCATTTCCTATGAGCCATGATATTAGAGTGGCTTTCGTGCACGCCCAGTACGTGTGCGGGATAGCTGAAATGGAAGCCATGAAAGCAGCCAATCATGCCCGTGAAAAACAAGATCATTCCCACGCCTATGGCGAAGACGCCTTCGGGTCTTTGGAAAGTCAATTCATGATCGGGCATAACGCCGTTATCAAATATCTGCGGGACAGGTGACATGAACCTCATAATGGCGATCAGCCACAATGGCTATGTAGCGCGCTCTGCAAATGACGACATGTCCTGGACCGGGCCTGTCGACAAAGCGGTGTTCAAACTGCTGACAAGCACGCACCCGGTTCTTGCCGTTTCGGCTAAGACCTTGGAATATATGCCCAAATCGCTCCCCGGACGTGGCAAGCTCTATGCTTTGTCGACCGACCCACGCAAGGGAGTGAGCTTGGAAGACATGACCCGCTTCGCTCCAGACGCGTGGTTGCTGGGCGGGCAAGAGATTGCCCTTTATGCATTAAAGAATGGCTTTGTGGCAAAAGCCTATCTGTGCATTGCTGCAGATACAGACGTGGAGCCTGGGCCTGAGGCCATTCAGGATCGCTTGCGGCCCTACTTCGAAGGCCGGCGCTATGTCAAAGGACGTGGTTCCTGGTGGGATCAAACCCTGCGAGTGAAGATCGACAGTCTTCTGGTCGAAGTTTGGGAACGCGGGAGTGCCATACATGAGCTGGACTAAAATAGGCGAAGCTTGGGCTTTCTTTGAAAAGGCTTTGGCCAGTAATACCAAAGAATGTATTCTCTGGCCGTTTTCACTTCAGCCTACTGGTTATGCTCGTATGAAACGGCATGGAAAATCCATGTTTGTGCACAGGGCTATTTGTATTGCAGTGCACGGGCCTTGTCCGGAAAATCATGAGACTGCTCACTCTTGTGGAGTTAGGGCGTGTATAAACCCTAAGCACGTTTCTTGGAAAACAAAACTTAAAAATGCTCAAGATAAGAAGAGGCACGGCACTGATAACTCAGGTCAACGGAATGGACGAGCCAAGCTTACTTGGGAAATTGTTTCACAAATACGTGCTGCTAGAGGAAAAGAACGCCAAATTGATTTAGCCCACAAATTTGGAGTTAGTATAGGAGTGGTATGTAAAATCCAACTTAATCAAATTTGGAAAGAACCCAGTCGTGACGAAAACAGCTGAGTCCAATCTGTGGAACTCAATGCGGACAGCCCTGAAAATTTTCAGAGCTGACCTGCATTACACCCGCATTGAAAACTCCGTATCCGACGGGTTCCCGGACGTGGAAATGCAACTGCTGGTTGATGGAATATCCTATCATGCCACAACAGAATTAAAGACAGCACACCGACCAGTACACTCCGAGACTCCGGTTTCTGTCAAGATCAGACCTGGGCAGATACCGTGGCTGAAGAAACGCTGGAACGTCAGGGGTTCCGCCTGGCTGCTTCTTCAAGTAGGATCGGGTCATGAACTTGCACGTTATCTGATCCCCGGAAACTTAGCTGGAGAAGTAAGCGAAGGCCGAACTGAGAAGTGGCTGCTAGATCATTCGGTTTGCAAGCCAAAAGACCCACTTGGTCATATCGCTAGAATAGCATGCACTTGGAGGAGCCATGAAGCCTGAGCGCAATATAATACCTGGGCTTGGCAGATTTAGCCAATATACCATCGCCCTCTTAAGGCTAGTATATTTGGCTCCTGGCCTAAATCAGAGGGCTTATGCCCATAAAGCGTTGATGCTCCCGCTTATTGATGCTGAGTTGTTGGTATACAGTTCTAAAAGGACTGGCCAGACCAAGCTCACTCCTAAGGGCCACGCTTTTCTGCGCCAACACAAGCTAGACCACTTTGGCTTCGAGAAAAGGCACACCGAACAATACCCAACTCAGATGGCCAACAATGCCGCGCTGATGGAAGCAATGTCTAAGTTCACTGGGCATTATGAGTCATGAAGATCATAGCCACAATAGCTGGAGCAACTTTCCGTGAGGAAGGAACTGAAATCGTCACTAGCCTGAAACCAGGCCAACGGTATCGTCTTGAGCGCGAGCCCTCCAATCCACATGACTTGAATGCTGTTCAAATTTGGGTTGACAACTACGTCTATGGGCGACGCGATCCGAAATCTTATCATCTTGGTTATGTTCCGCGCAAGTGGTCCGGGACTGTCTCGGCGGCACTTGCCAACAACCGCATCCACGTGTGGGCCAAAAAGCCAGACGCACACTGGGGAACTATATTGATATTGTGGGTTGACATTTCATTTGATCCGCTGTAGAGTAAATTATATACAGTAGAAAGGAACGTCCATGTATATCTGCTGCTGCGTCCCCTCGGAACACAACCCCAATGGCATTCACACCATCTTCGAAGTCACTGGTCCAGTCCTTGACCTCTATTTGGCTTCTGTGGCCGCTCCAGGCAGCCAAGCCAGCACCGACGCTTCGCTGATGACCCTGATGAACGGCGCTGAAGTGCAAAGCCGCCACAGTGACGGCGTTGTCTGGTTCCGTGTCCACACCCCGATGTGCTACACGCCCAAACCCACTGAGTGCCAAATTACCAAGGCCCGTCTCGGCAACGTCATGTATGATGGCAAAACCCGTCATGGCCCGTGGGCCATTATGTGTGAAGCAGCCTGGGAATTGTATGGCTGCGGCAAACTGGGCACTAGCTTCGGGCAGAAGTACCTGCGGAACGAAGCCGGGGAGTTCTATATCTCCGAGGGTATGTCGTCGCGTCCGTGCCCCTATCGGGTGAGCGCAGCATGAGCCTTCAGTTCTATGCCCTCAAAGCCGACAACGGCTGGTATATTCCCCACCCCCTCGGTCGCAATGGCCGAGGGGGCACGCACGTCGAGTTGGTAGACCCAACCTCGGGTATCGCTCCGCGCCTGTTCAACAACGAGAGCTCTGCTAAAGTGGCACTGCGCTGGTGGCTTGGTGGGGCGGTGAGTGTCAATCGCTTGGTGTCAGGTGGATTTGATGACGAGTGGAACGATGAAACGTGGCATACAGAGATGAAGCCTGAGCGGTATCATCACAATGTTCAAGTCGTTTCTGTGAGGATTGAAGGCCTATGACCCGCATCAACTGTGTTCCTGTCGGGCAGCTTACTCGTCAACACCTGGTGGCTGAGTATCGTGAGCTTCCGCGCATCTTTGGTATGGTTCGCGGCCTGATTGAGCGCGGCATTACCAGCCCAAAGCGTGCCGATATTCCGGTGAGCTATCGCATGGGCACCGGGCACATGAAGTTTTTCACTGACAAACTTGGCTGGCTTGTGCAGCGGCAGAAAATGCTCATACTAGAAATGCAGCGCCGGGGTTACGCTCCGCAGCGCACCGATCCCGAAAGTCTCCTCGACGGCATCCCGGAGGCATTCCACGGTTCTTGGTCGCCGACCGATAAAGACCTTGAAATCTCGTGGGCCCGTATTCAAGAGCGCCTCAATGGCTAAATGGGCCGCTGTGCAGCGCTATGCTAAGGGCTGTGGATACGTTAGTTGCTACGGCTTAGAAAGCCGTGAAGCAGCAATTGCTTGGCTCCAAAAAAGCTGGAGCTGGGACCGCTGTTTCTATTTGTCACCGTCTTGGGAAATACGGGAACTTAAGAACTAGATGGCCAATCAAGCTAGCCCTAAATACATCAAGGAGTCCCAAGCAAGGGCTATAACCTACAAAGTTCTTTGCGGGATTGTGAAGCTGTATGGCGAGGCCACCGTTCCCGAAATACGGGCCAAATATAAATCGATTTCTAAAACTTGGAATTTGCCTTATGACTGGATAACTCACGAAAGTGCTATTGCATATCTCAATCAGGGCGTGCAGAATGGATTGCTAAGATATGAGCGCCGCAAAAAGGGTGTGGTGACTAATCGACGCATCCATGGTATGGCCGATGGTGCCGGTTACTATATCTGGATTGGTAGCGATGAATAGAGGTTGACAGTTATAGCTGTTTCCGCTATATTATTTATACAGTCACAGAAAGGAAGTAACATGTCCAACAACCCCCTGAAAACGCGGTGTATCTCCACCGACCCGGAAGCCGTCGAACTCGGTTGGAAGCTGAAGCGGATTAATGAAACACACGGGATGCGTCAGCACGCTTTGATGGAAGAATATCTGAGCAAGTCGGAAGCACTGACCAAGACGTCTCAGGTGGAACAGTCCGCTGTCTTCAACGAGCTAGCCAACAAAGTTGGCTTGAGCGCTGAAGACTATGGTGATGGCGAAGACTGGGCGCTGAATATTGAGCACATAGCTGAGGGCGAAGTCGCTATGGTCCACAAAAGCTACTGGTCCCATGAAGACAACTGCCAGTGCTCGGTCTGTCAGCTCCGCCGTTCTTTGACAGGTGCACGTGACCTGGAAAAAGCACCTTGGGTGCATTGATGGGTCACCGAACTGATGAAACCTTCCACTTGGATCGCGCCTCTGCAGATGCAGCCCAAATGGTTAGAGGAACCCTAGGGTATAGCGAAGTTTATCCCCTTGGAGTGTTTCCTTGTAAAGTCAAACATCCTGAGACCAGCAAGGTCGTTGATGGTTGGAGGTCTGTGACGGAGACATACTACGGGTAACCGGCAGATAGCACTGCCGGTTTTCTCATTTAACGATATGCGCTATAGGTAGCACCTCAGCGTCAACGGGGAACCCCATGAAACATCCACGAATTGCAACCCAAATTTGGGACAAGAAGTATCGCCTAAAAGAGGCAGATGGCACTCCCCTCGATGAGACTATCCAGGATACCTGGTTCCGTATCGCTCGAGCACTGGCACTGCCTGAAAAAACTGGCGCAGGCCAGTACACCCAAGAATTCTACAATGCCCTTGAGGACTACAAGTTCCTCACTGCTGGCCGCATCACCGCGGGCGCTGGGACCAGCCGTTCAGTCACTCTCTTCAACTGCTATGTCATGGGCACCATTCCTGACAGCATGGATGGCATTTTCTCCATGCTACATGAAGCTGCTTTGACCATGCAGCAAGGCGGCGGGATCGGCTATGACTTCTCCACAATCCGCCCGAAAGGTGCCGAGGTGAAGGGCGTTGCCGCCGATGCCTCCGGTCCGCTGAGCTTCATGGACGTATGGGACGCCATGTGCCGGACAGTCATGAGCGCTGGTGAACGTCGCGGTGCCATGATGGCGACCATGCGTTGTGACCACCCCGACATCGAGGACTTCATCACCGCCAAGAAGGACGCTGCCCGTCTTCGCATGTTCAACCTGTCCGTCCTCGTGACCGACGACTTCATGGAAGCTGTTCGTCAGGGCAGCAGCTGGGACCTGAAGTTCACCAACCGGCACAGCATCACCACGGTCTTCAAGACTGTCCAAGCGCGTGAGTTGTGGAACAAGATCATCCGCACCACCTACGACGTGGCCGAGCCAGGCGTGATCTTCATCGATCGCATCAACAAGCTGAATAATCTGGGGTATTGCGAGACCATCGCCTCGACAAACCCCTGTGGTGAACAGCCATTACCGCCCTACGGCGCCTGTCTACTGGGTTCCATCAACATGGCCCGTCTGGTATCAATGCCCTTCACGGGAATGGCGGAACTTGACATCGACCAACTGGATCGTTTGGTCGCGACAGCAGTGAGGATGATGGACAATGTGGTAGACGTGTCTCTCTTTCCGATCGAACAGCAGGCCATCGAAGCACGTGCCAAGCGTCGGATTGGCCTTGGTGTGACCGGGCTCGCTGACGCTCTGGCGATGTGCCGTCTCCGCTACGGATCGCCTGAAGCGGTGACTCAAGTCTCAGAGTGGATGGAAGCCATTGCTCTTGCTGCCTATTCTGCGTCGATAGAACTGGCCAAAGAGAAGGGCCCGTTCCCCATGTTCGACCCCGATGGGTTCCTTCGTGCCGGCTCCTTTGCCGCTGAGCGTCTTCCGCTAGAGATGCAAGACGACATTCGTAAGCATGGTATTCGCAACGCTCTGCTAACATCGATTGCTCCCACCGGAACAATCAGCCTCTACGCTGGCAACGTCTCCTCGGGCATCGAACCCATCTTCGCCTATGGCTACACTAGAAAGGTCCTTCAGGCTGACGGTAGCAAAGTCGAGGAACAGGTTGTCGACTATGCCGTTGCCCTCTATAAGGAGCTTTATCCTGGCACAGAGCTTCCTAACTACTTCACGACGGCACAGGAACTCATTCCTGTGGACCACCTCTGCATGCAGGCTGCAGCTCAGCATTGGGTCGACAGTTCTATCTCCAAGACAATCAATGTCCCTGTGGACATTTTCTTTGAAGATTTCCGGGAAGTCTATGAAGAAGCCTATCGCTTAGGCTGCAAGGGCTGCACGACTTACCGGCCCAATGACGTGACCGGATCAGTGCTGGAAGTAACAAAGCCCGACACTCCTGTGATTACCAAGGAGCAGCAGGGTCAGAATACCTCTATCTCACACTACCCCAACGGTCGGCCAAAGGTGCTCTCCGGTGAGACCTACAAGCTGAAGTGGCCGAATGAGCCCCACGCATTCTATATCACCTTTACCACTCAGGTCGATATGGACAAAGGCACCAAGCGCCCATTCGAGATCTTTATCAACTCCAAAAACGTGGACCACTTCCAGTGGACTGTTGCTCTCACGAGGATGATTTCAGCGGTCTTCCGGCGTGGTGGCAATGTGTCCTTTGTGGCCAAGGAACTTCGCGAGGTGTTCGATCCAAAGGGCGGTGCGTTTATGAACGGCAAATATGTGCCTTCGTTGCTGGCGGCAATCGGGGACGTAGTGGCTGAGCACATGACAGCAATCGGCTACGGAGACTTCAGACCCAAGTCTGTGACTGTCGTCGACCAGTTACCCCCCACTAACTTAGTCTGGGAGTCCGTCCAAGCGCCAAAGCGCTCTTGTCATGATTGCGGGTCCTACAACCTGAAGAGGGAAGCAGGCTGTGAGGTGTGCAGGGACTGTGGTTCCAGCAGGTGCAGCTGATCGTCGAAGCCGAATAGCACGAAGCCCGAGCGACTTCCAATGTTCCTCGGGCTTCTGTGTCTGTCTGTGGCAACTTCGGCGAACGTGGCCTATATAGTTGAGTACCGAGTATGTGCCGAATAGCTTGCAGGAGGTTCAGGTCACGGCCCACGAGCCATCAGGGTTTTGAAACCGATAACCAAAAGAGTTGCAATTCCCGAAATTATAAGGGTCATGACGGCAATGGCACTCTTGAATGTTCCGCTTTCCATTGCCTGGCGCCATTTCCGCAGATGTGAAAGATCGGCCTGAAACTCTTTGTTGGTGAGAAGTATTCGTACCTCGCGCAGTACTAGAAAGTCGTGCTGTACTTCAAAGGGGCGTGAATAATCAATCCCAAGTTTAATGAGCATTTCCTCGACAATCTTTGAAGCGACTGTTTCTGCAAGTACTTCCATTTGAGCACGAAAAATTTCGTTCGGGTTATCGGTCATGAGGTGCCCGTTGTTTTTGTCAGCATAACCCGCATACAACCAGAAGTAGACCAGCAATTATGGTACCAGCGCTTCAAAGCCAGCGAGCCTGCTGTTACACAGGCTCGCTAGTGGTTATTTGGTGCCCCAAACTTTGAACACCCCGCCAGAGATGCCAACGGCCGACAGGAGTGCTGTTGCAGCCCCTTCGATGCTGACAATCACGTGGATATTGCCGTCCAGGAATTGGTAGTTGAACCAGCCCAAGGCAACCGCCGGAACCGAGCCCAAAATAGTGGACATGATGTAGACGATCAGGCGGACATAGACGTTGTTCATTAGAAGAACCTTTCTTCAGGCTTCGTTGGTCGAAGAGGTTGCGGAGGAAGTCATCGGGGGCAGATTGATAGGCTCCCGGTCGTAGGTCATGGGCCAACGGAAGCTTTCCGGTGGACACCGTGACTTGTCGATGGGGGCAACCGAGACCTTGTTGGACTGGTTGCCACCGAGGGCAAAGTAACGCGTCCTGTCTTGTCCGACCAAGAAGAACACATGGCCGCCCCCGTCCCGTTTGATCGATCCCACAGCCCCATAGGTCGGGGCAGTGGGAACACCAAAGGTTCGCCAGTTCAAAGCCCAGTAAGGATTGTTCGGAACAGGCTCACCAGGAACGCCAAGGCGGATTGCAGTTTCCACAAAGTCGCCACACCAGGGAAGGCGCGCCGGGTCACCCAGAGCATGGTCATCGGAAGCTAGCCAACGCCGAAGAGCCACGTTGTCATAGACCTCATGAAGGTTCATTACCTTCTTGGCCTCGACAAGCCATGGCAACTCTTTCTCGCCCAAATCAAGGCGAGGTTCATGGAGAAGTCCCCACGTTTGCGGGCCTACCCAGGGCCGCATCTTGAGGCCCATTGAACGCTTGAACGCCATAATGGTGCTTTCAGTCCGGGGGCCCATAACTCCGTCAAGCGGGCCTGGATCAAACCCGAGGGCTTTGAGGCGCCCCTGAACAGACCGGACTTCCGCCCGAGTCATTGTAGAGTTGTTAGTTGTGGTAAGTGGCATACAATTCTCCTTAGCTTAAGGCCAATCTGTGCAGGTTCATCTGTCATCATTGCCCCTCATTTGATCTGCCTGTAGTTGTCTAGCACAATCCAGGCATAGAGCACACACCCGGCCCCAAGCAGGGCCGGTGCATATTTGCCACCAAGATAGTAGATCACCACCGCAGCAACACCCATAGCGAAGACCTTGACCAGCATCAGCCCGGCAACAACACCAAGCTGCTGCATGATCCACACCACCACAGAGTTGTTTTCATGCCCGCCTTGCCGCAGGACCCTCATGGTAGTCCAGTAGTCTGCGATCTGCAAGACGATCAAAATGCCGAGTAGAATTTCTGTCATGGCGTCATCTCCTCATACCATGGTTGACCATCTGCCGACGGCGTGCAGATGAACCACGTCGGCACGGCGGGCGTCAGTCTTGTCGCGGGCGCTGAAAGTGACAGCGGTTATAGTGGGGGCTGCATCGAAGCATAGAGTTGACAGCACCGTGGCAACGGCGTTTCCCGTCACCACTGGCCCTTCGATGAATGCAGCCGGAAAGGTCCATGTCACCGCCGCGCCCGAGGCCGCGTTCATGGTCCGTCGGCATTCCATCAAACCGCTGGCAAACTTGGTGTAACGCCCATTGGCATTGCTGCCGCTTTCGATCACCGCCCCGGTCGGCACCCCGGCGCTCTGACTGACAACGCCCAGCATGGTTTTCTGGGAATGGACCATATACCATGGGGACCATGCCCCTGCGACATAGGACCGAATCCACATGCGCCCGTCGTCAGTCGTCCATATCTGCCCGGCCCGAACCCCGCCTGGATACATGCTCACGCTCAGATAGCCATAGGCGTAGGGCTTGGTGCCGGTGCTATCGTTTCCGGCAAAATAATGACCCGTCGGCAGGG
>Ga0210037_1000152_pt1 | contig 60116 bp, 54 predicted proteins | sample CryGey08umfilter_3_FD_185451 | JGI IMG/M metagenome (GOLD analysis project Ga0210037, IMG submission 185451) | Groundwater microbial communities from aquifer in Utah, USA - Crystal Geyser 4/9/14 0.8 um filter (SPAdes) (version 3) | ecosystem: Environmental > Aquatic > Deep subsurface >...
TCGGCCTGTCTTGCTCTTTTCGTTGCTTGTACTGAATTTGCCATTTAAATACTCCAAAATTTGATTTCAATAGTTTTGTCGTCGATACGCATCGACCCTCGACACTCATTAAGAAAGGGCTAAATCTCTCTAAAGTATCTAAACGTTTGAAAGGATTGCAAGATTATCCATAATAGCGAAAGACTTGTCAACCCTTTTATCGTCTATCCAATTCACTTTGTCAGCCTAACCTTAAGGTAATTGTAATGGTCAACTAAAATGAAACCCTCTAAAGTAAAATTCCGTTTTTTACCCAAAAACATGAACATGAGATAGCCTTGAAGGCTAATATTTTTCGAACTCGCCAAACAGCGTTAAAAAGACAGGAAACATGGAGTCGAAAATTCTAGACATAAAAAAACCCAGCCTAAACTGGGTCTTAGAATAATGGCGGTGAAGGAGGGATTCGAACCCTCGATAGGGGATAAACCCTATACTCCCTTAGCAGGGGAGTGCCTTCAGCCTCTCGGCCACTTCACCAGAATAGAATTAATGCGAAAGCACTCATTGTGGCACCATTAAATTTTAAAGCTCTGTATTGAGTAGATTATAACAGCCTACTCATTTTTCTACTCATCATACTTGTTTCAAATCTTCTATAAAAGAAAATAAAACACATTCACTTGAAACAATTTAAGCATGAATTTCTCTAAATTTCTGTGTAGGTTCATGTACGTTTTATTTAGAAATATTGAAAGTGTTCTCTGTACGTTTTTTAACTTTGAAGATGAAGAACAAGGACAATAGAATATTGCCCTTGTGAAGCATCCGACAACCGAAGGGCGTCAGATAGAGTGATAATGAGTTACCAGCTACTTTAACTGACAACCATTCATAGTGTTTTATTTTTCTAGTGATTTCACTTTAGCAAACCGCTCCTCAGAGCGTCGATACGAGTTTATTGTAAAGTTTGTATTAGGACGAATTGATTTTGTAGCCGAGCCTAACAGACTTGGATCAAAGGCATTTACAATATCGCTTTCTGCCTGCTTATTAAATGTTATCGTTGTATACTCTAAACCCTTAGAAGCGTATGAACCACCATATACAGCTCCATCTTGCTCAACCAATGCCCCATACTCTGTGTGATCATTGCCATAGCTATAAAATACTTTTTTACCACCTAGCGTTACCAGCGTCCACTCTGCTTGAATATCAGTAGTTTCAGTCCAATTACCATTTGAATCTTGTTTGTAAATAACACATTCACCTGAATCCTGACCAGTTTGGTAGTTTTTTGGATAAAATATGTAATAATCTTCAAGATCGTAGTCGTAAACAAAAAGTATATGGATTGCATTTAATTCTTTAAAAGAAGCAAAATCTAAAGAAAGAATTTGCTCTATTGATGTAAATGGCGCATCAGTTTTATCTAAAACTTTTCTATTGGTAGGGTCATATCCAAATGACACATCACTTTCTAGATACACATATGTAGAATTATAAGCTTTTGCTCCAGAACTAAAAGCAGCCGTTCCAAATGGACTTAGTCCATTGTCCTGAACATCCCATTGTTGCTCAGGATAGATATTCATAAGTTCTGACATAGAGTCAGCAATTTGCTTACCATCCAAACTTAACACTTGGGTTACAATAAATTTTTCATCACCACGACGATTAGTTTTAACCACCGTTGAATCACCATTGTCAACTAAATCTTCATATGAATACTTTGAATTTGCCTTGGTAACAGTCCATTTATCTGTCGAAAAATTATATCGAATCCGATCAGTATCCCCTATTGTCATAGGTTCAAAATCTGATTGATCGACACGAAAGGATGTATTCCCCGATGAAATAGAAGATGCAAAACCAGTTCCGACTAAATTGTTTTGAAATTGCTCAACACTAATATATGCTTCAAAATTTGTAGAAGAAGTATATCGAGCAGAGTAATAACCCATACCGCTCTCTAAAATTGATTTGGCATTACCCTCTTCAGTAACATACCCCGTAATTAATTTTGATTTTTTTGATACCACAGTACTCGTCTCAGTATCAGAGCTAGTATCAGATACACCATAAGAACTAATTTCCGCTGTGCTAGTATCAGATCCACCATCAGAACTAATTTCCGCTGTGCTAGTATCAGATCCACCATCAGAACTAATTTCCGCTGTGCTAGTATCAGATCCACCATCAGAACTAATTTCCGCTGTGCCACCATCAGAATCACCATTCGTGTCTCCTCCGCCACACGCTGTAAGCACAAAGGATAATGTAGCCAACATCACAAAATGGCATAAACTTTTCAAATAACTCATAACAAATAAACCCTTTTAAAAAATAATGTATATACTCCAAGCCCCTGTAAATTATAATAAAATCAACATAGAGCTCAAATCAATATTACTTATTTTTTACCATCAACAATACTTATACATTTGTTGACAAACTTGATACATATAGCAAGCAGATTAACTTTTTTAGGCATTAGAGAAGGGGGCTTTACTTTTTTACAAAACACTCCGAAAGAACTGACTTCATACAAAATTTACAATATTTTGCTAATAACTCAAAAGTAGCACTGAGTAGAATCAACAGCTTTCATTTGTCATAGATTCACTGCATCAAAACCTTGGCCGATGCTTCGCATCAAACCCTACGGTTTTTCTTTGTGACTCTATTCCGAACCTTGCCGCAGTACTACTACCAATACTACACCACAGCCCTTAGGAACCACTTGTAGTGGTACAGTAAATTTGGCCACCTAAATAGAGATGCTAAAATGCATCTCATCAAAATAGGTGACTAAAAATGACAAAAAAGAAACGTACATTTTCAGCTGAATTTAAATTGGAATCAGCACAGTTAGTAGTTGATCAAGGGTATAGTGCAAGAGAAGCTTCAGAAGCGATTGGTGTTGGACTTTCCACCATGAACAAATGGGTCAAACAACTTCGTGAAGAAAGACAAGAAAAACAGCTGAAAGCCAGTAAATACAGGGCTTATAAACGAAAAAAGCCAAACATAACTGTTCAGCTTTATAATGTAATGGCGGTGAAGGAGGGATTCGAACCCTCGATAGGGGATAAACCCTATACTCCCTTAGCAGGGGAGCGCCTTCAGCCTCTCGGCCACTTCACCATAATAGAATCAATGCGAAAGCATTAATTGTGGCGCGTATGATACCTTGAAATAATACGGTTGTAAAGGGACAGCCACTGCCTTTTACGCCCTAATTCCATAGCGATTATTGATCCAACTCAAAGGCTTGATGTAACGCTTGAACTGCGGTTTCTAACATGGATTCATGAATAACCACGGAAATTTTTATCTCTGTTGTACCAATCATTTGAATATTAATTTCATTTTCAGCCAGCACTTTAAACATTTTACTGGCAATCCCTGAATGCGACTTCATTCCCACGCCGACCATTGAAATTTTAACAATAGTGTCATCACATAAAATTTCTCTTGCCCCTAAGGTTGCAGCGGTCTCTTCTAAAATGGCTTTAGCAGCGCGTAAATCTCCTCTGGAAACGGTAAAGGTAAAATCAGTGGTGCCATCAACCCCTTGGTTTTGAATAATCATATCAATTTCAATATTCGCATCCGAAATAGGGCCCAAAATCTGAAAAGCAACCCCTGGCCTGTCTGGCACACCTAAAATCATCAGTTTTGCTTCATCGCGACTGAATGCGATCCCCGAAATTAATGGTTTTTCCATATTTAATCCTTCAAAATCTTCTTCAGAGATCAGCAGTGTACCGCCGCCCTCTTTCAATGATGATAATACCCGCAAAGGCACTTTATATTTACTGGCAAATTCAACCGAGCGAATTTGTAACACCTTAGCGCCCAAACTCGCCAACTCCAACATTTCATCAAAAGTGACATAGTCTAATCGCCTTGCTTCCGGCACCACTCTTGGGTCAGTGGTATAAACCCCATCGACATCTGTATAGATTTGGCATTCATCCGCCTTTAAAGCGGCGGCTAGCGCGACGGCTGTTGTATCAGACCCCCCACGACCTAAGGTGGTTATATCCCCCTCATCCGTCACCCCTTGAAAGCCGGCAACGATGACCACCTTACCATCACTTAATTGATGGTTAATTTTTTCGGCATCAATCCCTTCAATGCGAGCTTTCGAATGGATATCATTGGTGCGAATCGCGACCTGCCATCCGGTATAGGAAACTGCGCTCACGCCGATTTCTTGCAATGCCATGCTGAGCAATGCGATGGTCACCTGCTCCCCGGTCGTGAGTAACACGTCCATTTCGCGCTTACAGGGTTGTGATTGAATCTCATTAGCCAATGCGGTTAACCGATTGGTTTCACCACTCATTGCTGAAACCGTCACCACCACTTGATGCCCTTCTGCAACAAATTGACGGACTTTTTGGGCGACATTTTGAATGCGTTCAACATTCCCCACTGAAGTGCCGCCATATTTTTGAACAATTAATGCCATTGCTTGTTTTGCCTTCTCCACAAAAAACTGTCTGTTTTCAGCCAGTCATAAACTTAAAAAACCGCAGATGCCAATTTGGCTATCTGCGGTTTGATATAGAAACGTCTCTGTGCGCTTAGATCAAAATTTTTAGATCAAAATTTTTAGATCAACACCCAAGCCTGTAAAACATCCCAAAGAATGTCAATATTTTACCCTAATGTTTCTACCCAAGCAGGAACGGATGCCAGTGCTTGGGGTAACTTTTCAGGTTCCTTGCCACCCGCTTGTGCCATATCCGGGCGCCCGCCGCCTTTGCCACCGACTTGTTGCGCCACATGATTGACTAACTGCCCGGCTTTGATCTTATCGGTAATGGATTTGCTAACCCCGGCAACCAAAGTGACTTTGTCGCCATCCACAGCAGCTAAAACAATGGCGGCTGGTGCAAGCTTGTCTTTCAGTTTATCTAGGGTTTCACGTAAGGTATTGACATCTGCGCCCTCAATTTGCGCGGCTAACACCTTAACACCATTAATTTCAACTGCTGATCGGGTCAGATCATCCCCTTGGCTTGATGCCAATTTAGACTGTAATTTTTTTAACTGTTTTTCAATGTCTTTACTTTCCGCAACCCATTGAGTCAGCTTTGTTACGACTTGCGATTTATCGGTCTTCAACTGTGATGCCACTTCAAGAAGACGCTGCTCAGAATCATAAATGGCTTCCCAAGCGGCTTCTCCGGTGACCGCTTCAATGCGTCGAACACCTGAAGCAATCCCGCTTTCTGACAGAATCCGAAAAGGCCCAATGTCACCGGTTGAATTCACATGGGTGCCGCCACAAAGCTCAATCGAAAATTCGCCCAATTCAACAACACGCACCACATCACCATACTTTTCACCAAACAGTGCCATTGCCCCTTTGGATTTGGCGGCCTCAATATCCATTTCGGCCATCTTAACGGTTGCATTTTTCATGATTTGACGATTCACCAACTGCTCAATTTCTAAACAGGTTTCCGCTGAAATGGGTTCAAAATGGGAGAAGTCAAATCGTAATCGTTCCGGTTCGACTAAAGACCCTTTTTGACCGACATGCGTTCCTAAAATCGATCTTAATGCGGCATGCAACAAATGCGTTGCCGAATGGTTTCGTTCAGAGGCACGTCTGGCTTTAACATCAATATGCGCCTGTATCGTTTGATTGACCACCAAAGTACCGGCAGTGACCTTGCCGATATGTAAAAAAGTCGCCCCTTGTTTTTGGCAGTTATCCACATGGAAACTGTTCATTCCTTCAGTGAGACTGCCTTGGTCGCCGACTTGCCCCCCTGATTCAGCATAGAAAGGCGTTTGGTTAAGCACAATAATGGCTTCTGTCCCTTCCGATACCGACTCAACCGATTCCCCCTTAACAAAAATAGCTTGAATTTCTGCCGCTTCGGTATCCTTATCATAGCCCACAAAAAGTGTCGGTGAATCAAAATCAACCTTTAAAGACCCTTGCGTTGCAAATTGGCTCGCGGATCTGGCGCGCGCTCTTTGCGCTTCCATTTCTTTAGCAAAACCAACCTCATCAACGGTTAAGTTGCGCTCTCTAGCCACATCCGCAGTCAAATCAAATGGAAAACCGTAGGTATCATAGAGTTTAAACGCCACAGCTCCACTCACCACCGTGCCGGTCAATTGTGCAAAAGCTTCTTCTAAAATCCGCATGCCGTTTTCGAGCGTTTCGGCAAAGCGTTTTTCTTCAAGCGTCAAAACCCGCTCAACATTCGCTTGTTGCTGTACCAATTCTGGGTAAGCATCCCCCATCTGTTGAACCAACACTTCCACCAACTGATTGAAAAACAGGCCTGTTTGACCCAACTTATACCCATGTCGAATGGCACGACGAATGATACGACGCAGCACATATCCTCGGCCTTCATTTGCAGGTAAAACGCCATCCACAATCATAAAAGCACAAGAACGAATATGATCTGCAATGACCCGTAATGAGTTATTAGTCAAATCGGTTTCGCCAGTTAACTCAGCGGCTTTTTTAACAATCGCCTGAAAAAGATCAATATCATAGTTGTTATGCTGATGTTGCATCACGGCGGCCAGTCGCTCCAGTCCCATTCCGGTGTCCACAGACGGCTTTGGCAAAGGCGTTAAGGTACCATCTTCAGAACGGTCAAATTGCATAAAGACCAGGTTCCAGATTTCAATATACCGATCACCATCTTCTTCCGGAGAACCCGGAGGGCCACCCGCCACCTCAGCACCGTGATCATAAAAAATTTCAGAACAAGGCCCACAAGGCCCGGTATCGCCCATTGACCAGAAATTATCCTTTGCCCCACAACGTGAAAACCGATCGGCACTCACACCGATTTCGTTTAACCAAATATCTTCCGCTTCTTGGTCTTCTTCAAAAACCGTAATCCAAAGTTTTTCGGCAGGTAATTTGAGTTCTTCTGTGAGAAAGGTCCAAGCATATTGAATGGCTTCATGCTTAAAATAATCCCCAAAACTAAAGTTACCGAGCATTTCGAAAAAGGTGTGATGACGTGCCGTGTAGCCGACGTTTTCCAAATCATTATGTTTACCACCCGCACGAATACAGCGCTGAACGCTGGTAGCGCGCACATAGTCCCGTTTTTCTTGCCCCAAAAAGGTTTCTTTAAACTGTACCATCCCGGCATTGGTAAACAATAAGGTGGGATCATTAGCCGGAACAACCGGGCTAGAGTGAACTGCGGTGTGGCCTTGCTTTACAAAAAAGTCTAAAAACGCTTTTCTGAGTTCTGCGCTGGTCATATTTTTTTCCTAAACTCTTAAAAATTTTATTGGATCTCTCTGCTATCAATTAGGCAGATTGAAACGCTTTCCAAATTTGGGCTTGACTAAATCCACGAGATTGCAAAAATCGCATTCTTCGGGCTTGCTCTTTTGGCTGAGTCGGCTTTATACGCTCACCATATTTCTTGAATAAGCACTCACCGGCAAATTCAGCCCAATCATCATCGTCCATTGCCAAATGCGCTTCAATCAACTCATTGGCATCAGAACGCTGTTGCAATGCTTGGCGAATCTTATAAGGCCCTTGACCTTTTTCACACGCCTGCTGAACATATCGTTCTATAAACCGCGCTTCTGACAACCAACCCTTTTCTTCAAGCTCATCCAGTGCAAAATCGACCAGGCCTGGTTGTTTTTCAGCTTCCGGCAACTTCTGTAAGAGCTTGTATTTAAGTTCTTTGCGGCCATGTTCTCGTATGGCCAATAGCGCGACAGCACGATTTTCCAGTTGCTGCAATAATTCTGAATCCACTTCCGCCATAATTACTCAGTTTAAGCCTGACAGTTAGTCGGTTGACGCCTCATCTACTGACAAATTTTGATCGGCTTTGACGGGCAACAATCGTTCTTTAATTTGTGCTTGTAGGGTTTCATAAATGTCCGGGTTATCTTTTAAAAATTGGCGAACATTATCCTTGCCCTGACCAATTTTCTGGCCTTGATAACTATACCAAGCGCCTGCTTTATCAATCAGTTTTTCTTTGACACCCAGATCAATCACTTCACCCTGACGTGAAATCCCTTCGCCATACAAAATATCAAATTCCACCTGCTTAAACGGCGGCGCGACTTTATTTTTAACCACCTTCACACGGGTTTCATTTCCGAGAATTTCATCGCCTTTCTTAATGGAGCCAATGCGACGAATATCCAACCGAACAGAAGCATAGAATTTTAGCGCATTACCGCCAGTGGTGGTTTCCGGATTACCAAACATCACCCCGATTTTCATCCGAATTTGGTTAATGAAAATAACGAGGGTATTGGTTCGTTTGATATTACCGGTTAACTTCCGTAATGCCTGTGACATTAAACGCGCCTGCAACCCCATGTGTGAGTCGCCCATATCGCCTTCAATTTCGGCTTTTGGCGTCAAGGCCGCAACCGAGTCAACCACCACAATATCAACCGCCCCGGAACGCACCAGCGAATCGGTAATTTCTAATGCTTGTTCGCCAGTATCTGGCTGCGAAACCAATAAATTATCCACATCAACACCCAGTTTTTGAGCATATTGCGGATCAAGTGCATGTTCCGCATCCACGAATGCCGCCGTACCACCCAACTTTTGCATTTCAGCAATCACATGTAACGTTAAAGTGGTTTTACCAGAGGATTCCGGACCATAAATTTCAACCACTCGCCCGCGGGGCAAACCGCCAATACCCAGTGCAATGTCCAACCCTAAAGAGCCAGTCGAAACAGAGGCAATATCAGGAATCACCCCCTTATCACCCATTCGCATAATGGAACCTTTTCCAAATTGTTTTTCAATTTGACCCAAGGCCGCGTCTAAAGCTTTTCTTTTATTCTCATCCATTCTGCTCACCGTTCCTGTTTGATTTAGGGCACTGCCACCCCCCTAAAAAGGTCATTAAAAAACCCTTGCTTTGTTTATTCAAAACAACACTTTTTGAACAAAAACAAACGCAAAGGGTTTAATTTTATTGGCCGACAATTATCCCACACTTGGGTTAATTTGACATCTTTTTTAATGAGACCCTTGCACGAGAGGGGGACACGAATAAAGACAATTAAGATTAGCCATATTTTTCTCTCGCGCTCCACCCATACAGAAGACGCTTATTGGTTAATCGTTTAAAATGGCAAGAATGCCTTTTAGGGCTTGTTCGGTACATTGAACCCTGACCGCTTCTCGATCGCCTTCAAAATGGTAACATTCAGTCATCAAGCTGGCATGACCTTGAAGTGCCCAAGACATCCAAACGGTTCCCACCGGCTTGTCTTCACTGCCACCGCCAGGCCCGGCAATGCCTGAACAAGCAACACTTAGAGTCGCATGTGACGATTGTAAAGCCCCGACCGCCATCTCCTCAACACAGGCGAGGCTCACCGCACCATTGCGTTGAATCGTTGTTTGATGAACACCAAGCATCTCAATTTTGGATTCATAACTATAAGTGACATAAGCTCGATCAAACCAAGCTGTACTGCCTGCAAGGCTTGTTAATACTTCTGCAATCATGCCGCCGGTGCAAGATTCTGCGGTCACGACCATTTTATTTTTTTGTTTCAGCGCCGCTGCAACCTCCAACACCAAATCATTCAAACCAGAAGAGATCACCATTACTTAAGCTCCTTAACATCAAACATCATGCAAACACCACAAGATACTCAAATGGGCACCAAAAGAATTAGCATACCTTTTTTTAAACACGAATAACAGCCCAAACCCTCAAGGCACTGGCGAAAGCTTGACATTTTTCCCAACCATTTTTTTGCCAAAACAGTACTTTTCTGACAGTTGAATGTGTAACATAGCACCTCTAATCAATTTTTTTTGACATACTTTAAGACCATGACGCAAGATAAAACAACAACACACACGCCTATGATGCAACAATATCTCGCGCTTAAGGCAGAATATCCAAATCAACTGCTGTTTTATAGAATGGGGGATTTTTACGAGCTATTTTTTGAAGATGCGGTTAAAGCCGCGAGTCTTCTCGATATCACCCTCACGGCTCGCGGAAAATCCGCCGGGGAACCGATCCCGATGGCCGGTATTCCACATCATTCGGCAGAAGGTTACTTGGCAAAGTTAGTCAAACTTGGTGAATCGGTTGCAATTTGTGAACAAGTTGGTGACCCGGCAACATCCAAAGGACCCGTCGAACGTAAGGTAGTTCGCGTCATTACCCCCGGAACGCTCGTTGAAGAAGCACTATTAGATGATAAACGCGACAATCTGCTGGCAGCGATTGCGCCAAATGGCAATGGATTTGGGTTAGCATTTTTAGAGGTATCCAGTGGCCGATTCGAAGCGACATTACTGGCGGATGCAGAGCAACTGATTAGTGAAATTGAACGGTTAAGACCCGTTGAAATCCTTTTGCCGGATGATGCGCTTTTCAAACAATCCTTGCCTGAATCGGTGCAAAAACACCCAGGCCTGGTTAATTATCCCGGCTGGCACTATGATACCGACAGCTGTAGAACCCGTTTAACACAGCATTTCAACACCCAGGACTTAATGGCATTTGGTTGCGAGCATTTCCCGCCAATTATCCGAGCAGCAGGCGTCATTCTGCATTATGCCACCACGATGTTGCAAAATGCGCTGTCCCATGTCAATCATTTGCAAACCTACCAACCGGATGATGCATTAGTGATTGATGCCAATAGCCGACGAAATTTGGAACTCGACACCAACCTAAGTGGTGGCAAAGAACACACCCTCTTTTCCATTTTAGACAATGCGGTTACCGCAATGGGCAGTCGACTGATGAATCGTTGGCTAAACCAACCCTTACGTGACCAAACGCAATTGAATCATCGTTTGGATGCGATTGAATCGATTTTGACAGAACAAAGTGCCACCACCTTTCGTAAAGTGCTTAAACCGATTGGCGACCTAGAGCGCATTTTAAGCCGTGTTTCACTCTATTCTGCCCGCCCCCGCGATTTATTTGTATTGGGGCGTTCTTTAGCACAACTGCCCGAATTGCAAGGCCTTTTAACAAACCAACAAACCGATCAGTGGCAACAATTGGCGACTAAGATGGGGACTTACCCACAATTAACCACGCAACTGACGCAAGCCTTGGTTGAAAACCCGCCGATGATGATTCGAGAGGGAGGGGTGTTTGCAGAAGGTTATGATGCAGAACTCGATGAATTACGAAATTTAAAAAATGAAGCCGGCAGCTACTTACTAGAACTGGAAACTCGAGAAAAAGCGCGTACCGGCATTAGCACCTTAAAAGTCGGCTATAACCGCGTGCATGGTTATTATATTGAAGTCAGTAAGCTGCAATCTGAAAAAGTGCCTGCCGATTATGTTCGTCGCCAAACTTTAAAGGCGCAAGAACGCTATATCACCCCTGAATTAAAAAGCTTTGAAGACAAGGTGCTGAGCGCCAATGAGAAGGCGCTAGCAAGGGAAAAGCTGCTATATCAACAACTGCTTGAAACCCTCAATGCCCAGCTGAGTGATTTACAAAACACCGCTTCTGCTTTAGCGCAAACCGATGTATTGGTGAGCTTGGCGCAACACGCTATCACCTTAAATTTAACGCGACCCCAACTGACGTCTGCCCCGGGGATGGATATCCGACAAGGACGGCACTTAACGGTAGAAGCCTTATCTGACCAACCCTTTATTGCCAATGACAGCCGATTTTCCGATCAAAGGCGCTTACAAATCATTACCGGCCCCAATATGGGGGGTAAATCGACCTTTATGCGCCAAACAGCGTTAATTGTGCTTATGGCGCACATGGGCAGCTATGTCCCGGCAGAATCGGCACAAATCGGCCCAATTGACCGCATTTTTACACGCATTGGCGCTTCAGATGACTTAACATCGGGGCGATCGACTTTTATGGTCGAAATGACTGAAACTGCGCACATATTGCATCATGCAACGCCACAATCACTGATTTTAATGGATGAAATTGGCCGAGGGACTTCAACATTTGATGGTTTGGCACTGGCCTGGGCAATCGCTGAGCAAATGGCGCGCAAAATCCAAGGCTATTGTTTATTCGCCACCCATTATTTTGAGCTGACCGCCCTAGCGGAGCAATTTGACAATACGGTCAATATCCACCTAACCGCACTAGAACATCAAGACAAAATCGTCTTTATGCACCAAGTCAATGATGGGCCTGCCTCTCAAAGTTACGGTTTACAAGTAGCGGCATTAGCAGGGGTACCGGCCACAGTCATCGACTCGGCCAAACAGCATTTGCGACGTTTGGAAAATCAGTCGATCAACGCGCAATCCAATCTCAACCGGCAAGCCCATCCGTTAAATGTTCAACAATTTGATCTGTTTGCTGCCCCGTCCTTGTCGCCGACGGAGCAGGGCTGTTTAGACACGCTGAAATCCCTATCAGTGGATGACCTCACGCCCAAACAGGCTTTGGAAAAACTCTATGAATTGACCGAAAACCTTAAGGAAGGCTGAATGGAAACCCCGACCAACGCAATATCTCAATCCGTCAGCCAGCAAGCTCAAGCGGCATTTGTGGCAGGCGACCATGCCGAGGCGTTGTCTTTATTAAAACAAGCCATAGAAACCGATCCGAACCATCCCACTTGGGGATTAGATTTAGCCCGTATGACTTTTCAAACCGGCCGTCTTGCTAAAGCCAAAGCCATATTAGCGTCGCTGCCAAAAAGCCAAAGAACAACCCATGAGGCCAAAACCTTATCGACCTTGTTTCAGTTTAGTGAGATTATTGCTGACGCACCTGAAATGAATAACCTGAAAGACACTTTACAACAAAATCCAAATCACCTTGAGTCCCTGTATCAATTGGCTGCCTATTGGATGTTACATCATCAAATAGAAAAAGCCATGGACTGTTTATTGCAATCGATCCGCTTCGACAAAACAGACCGGGGCGGACGAGCACAGCAACTGCTATTAGCCATTTTCACCTTATTACAAGACGACCACCCGCAACAGATTAATGCCTATCGTCGCCAGTTACAAGGCATTTTATTTTAGGAGCATTTTATGCAGTTGACTAAACAACAACTCAAAGAAATAGCCGTTTTTGGTATTGCCGGCAACTTTGCCGAGCATTTGAACCAAGCCGGAGAAGATGCCGATTTTTTGAAAATCAAAACCCAAGAAGCGAATGCCCCCAAAGGCATTTTTCCGATTTACATTCCCGGCCACCCTTCTTTTTTAGGAACCTTTCCGCTATCCGACCAACAATTGCAAGCCGACTTTTCGCATCCAATCAATGTGCAAATGGAACCCGAATTGTGTGTATTGTTTAAGGTTGAATATGAAGAAAACCATGCTATTCGCCAGTTAACGCCGCAGGCCTTTGCCGCATTTAATGATTGTTCCATTCGCCGGCCAAATGCCACCAAAATCAGTCAGAAAAAAAACTGGGGGGTCAACTCGACAGGCATCTCGTCCCACTGGATTAGCTTAGATCAATTTGACACTGGCGGCCACTTAGATGCTTTTCAAATCGCTTGTTATTTAAAGCGAGGCGATCACATCAAACCTTATGGCATTGATAGCCCTGTGGTAAATTACAGTTATTTTTATCAACCGCTTCAGCAATGGTTGATTGAAACCTTTAACAACCAAACCGATTTTGGCCCCCTTGAAGACTTGCGTCATCTACTGTCAACAGCGAACTATCCCAAGCAATTAATTATCAGTTTAGGGGCAACGCGCTATACACCTTATGGTGAAACCACTTTTTTAAAACCGGATGATCAGTTGGGGATATTTGTCTACAATTCTGAACAACTCACCCCGCAAGACTTGATTAATCAACTAGAATCGCCAAGCCGTGACTTAGCGGATAACACGATTTCCAGCCTGATTCAAACGGTCAGCGATGTCAACAAAAACACCAAAAATTAGCGGTTTACATTTCCCCTTAAAACGGTCAAAATTTGGCGCTATACTAGCGTCTTAGAGAAAGGACATTTGTTATGAATATTGGTTTTATTTTTGAAAATTGGGACAGCATCACCCCAGCAAAAAATTCGACGCTTCGCATTATCAAAGAATGCATGGAACGAAATCACAAAATTTCTATCCTCTACCCCAGTAACTTAACCGTGCGGAACAATGTCACACATGGCTATGTCAAGCGTATTTTGCCAATGGAAAAAATTCCGGAAAACATTTTGCAGTTTTATAAGAAAGTTAAATTCGACGAAGTGATGATGCCGCTACATGGTTTGGATTGTATTATGTTTCGCCGTGATCCGCCAATTGATCCCATGGTATTCAACTTTCTGGACTCCGTTAAAAATGAAGTGGTCATTGTCAATGATGTGGATGGCATGCGTAAAGCCAATAATAAACTTTACACAACTACCTTCAACGACCCACATAATAACTTCTTGCCGATCACCCATGTTTCGAAAAGTAAAAACTATATTCGTCAACGTATTGATGATATGCCGGGGAATAAAGTCATTTTAAAGCCGCTTAATGCATCAGGTGGGCATGGCGTCATCGTATTGGAAAAAAATGCACAAACCAGTATTAACTCAATCTTAGACTTTTATATCGACAGCCAAGACAAAAGCTACGTGATCGTACAAGAGTATATTGAAGGTGCAGAGGAAGGCGATGTGCGGGTTTTGATGCTGAATGGTAAATTTATCGGCGCCTATAACCGCAAACCGCCGGAAGGGGATGTGCGCGCCAATATCCAAATCGGTGGTACCGCACACAAATACAAAATGACCGAATCCCAAATGGCGATTTGTCGCAAAATCGGCCCTAAACTGATTGCTGACGGCCTCTATTTTGTCGGCGTGGATATGATTGGCGACAAAATTTTAGAAGTCAACGTCCTAAACCCCGGCGGCATCACCAATATCAATACGTTAAATAAATTAAAACTCCATAAAAATGTTGTCGACTTTCTAGAAGAAAAGGTCAACGAAAAAGAAGAAAAACATGCAGAACTCGAGTTTCTGTTAAAACGCATCAGCGAATTTAGACAAGCAGATATTTTGGATAACAATGCCTAAACTGTCCTTAAAAACGCCCAGGCCTGGTCAGATTTCAACCGTATCACCATGAAAAAATTTGGGCTATCCATTTCACTGACTAAACGACAACGTCGTTTATTTCACGGTAGCCTTTTGGCATTTACTGCCGGGATTTTGGTTTCAGCCATCTTTTTGCTCGGCGGCTTCAATACCCTAGAGTGGCAAATAGATGACGCCAAAACCAAACTCCTGCGGGGTGAAGCCACCGCCAACCCGGACATAGTGGTATTACTGGTCGATGAGGCCTCGCTATCCACCTTAGAACCCATTGTCGGGCGTTGGCCTTGGCCAAGATCTGTTTGGGCAGATGTCCTGGAATTTATGACTATGGGGGGTGCCCAAAGTGTTGCATTCGATATTCTCTTTACTGAACGCGCTCTTTTAGAAAACAAAAACCAATCAGAACATGACTTGGCCTTTATTGAGTCAACAGCCGAATCGGGTATTGCCATTCACGCCATTCAATTATTACACGACCCATCCAACCCCCTCCCAAATCGACCCTTACCGGATATTTTTAAAAGCAAATTTGCCATCCCCAATATCACTAACCTCAAACAAAGCCAAAACAATACACGTTATATTCCCTTTCCCGGTCTGTATAAAAACGCTCGACATGTCGGCGTGGTCGAGTTTTCCCCGGACAGTGATGGTGTCTATCGCCGCACCCGTTTATTCCGAGATTTCTTAGGCGACTTTTACCCGGTTTTATCAGTCGCGCCGTTAATTGACCCGCTCAAAATTGATACCGTCGAACAAACAAGTAATCCACCCATGCTAAAATTTGGGGGCTTAAAGATCCCATTAGACCGACAAGGATTTTATGAAGTCAATTTCTATAAGGACTTCACGACCTACTCCATTGGGAGTGTTTTAGCCTCTATTGATGAACTACGCAAAGGTAATTTAGAAGCACTTTATACTGACCCTCGCCTGCTTAACCCGGAAAAGTTCAGCAATAAAATTGTTTTTATTGGCACCAGTGCCGTCGGCTTAGAAGATATGAAAACCACCCCGCTAGAAAGCCGTTGGCCAGGGGTCTTTTTGCATGCCTCCATTACCAGTAATTTATTAAATAAAGACTTTGTTTACCAAGTACCCGCTTACTGGGTTGTCATACTCGTATTTTTTCTGGCGCTATTAACCATGCGTCTGGCAATTTTTCAAGATGCAATCCTGCTACAAACCATCTACCCATTCTTATTGGCCAGTATCATTGTCATCTTGGGCATTTGGGCGCAAGCCAATTTTGCTCAAAACTGGGATTTAGCGCCCTTATTAGCAAGCATTCTAACAACCTGGTTAATGATCAGTGGCTATCTCTCCGCGACGGAAGGTCGTGAAAAACGTCGGGTTCGCAATATGCTTTCACAATACGTTTCACCCTCTGCATTAAATATGGTACTCGACAATTACCAAGATCAAATCCAAGCAGAAGTGGGCAAAGAAGAACAAATGACCGTGGTGTTTTCTGACATTCGCGGCTTTACCACGCTATCGGAATCCTTATCACCGGGTGAAGTCGTGACCCTACTGAATATCCATCTGGATGCCATGACCCAAGTCACCTTCGACTTCAAAGGCACTATGGATAAATTTATCGGCGATGCCACTATGGCATTTTGGGGCGCCCCTTTGCCCGACCCACAGCACGCATTACATGCGACTCGAGCGATGATTCACATGACTCGAAAAGTCAATAAGGTTAATCAAGCGCTAACTGAAAGGGGTTTACCGACGATTAAAATTGGGGTTGGCGGCAATACGGGTTCGGTCATTTTAGGCAATATAGGCTCCAGTCAAAAACTGGATTACACCGTTATCGGTGATGCAGTTAATTTAGGCTCGCGCTTAGAAGGCTTAACCAAACAATATGGTTTAAAAATGCTCATTTCTGAATTTACCCAAGCGGAAATTCACCAACAAATTCCCTGCGCACTCATTGATCAAGTGAAGGTAAAAGGAAAAAATAAACCCGTTAAAATTTACTTGCCGTTAGCGGATCTTGATGATCCCGATTTAGAAGAAGCTTTTAAGCTGGTTGAGATTTGCCATCAAGCTTTTGATGCCTATCATGCTAAGGATTTTCTGCATGCAAACCAAATTTTTCAACAATTGCCTGATGATCCATTTGTACACTTTAAAGCCCTTTACGATCAACGCTGCCAAGCCTATCTTAAAACCCCACCGCCAGAAAACTGGGACGGTGTCTTTACCTTAACCACCAAATAACCGACTCTGAAACGAATGCAGCCATCCAAACTAGACCAAAAGCATCAACGCAAAGGCGAGCTATACTCGCTTGCGCTATCTATCATTGAAGCGCATTTTCCAATTTTTGCATTTTTTAGTGTTTCCGCCTTAGGGGGGCTGCATGCTTATTTTTATAGCCTGGTGATTGCCGCAATTTTATTGATTGCTTGGTGTTCCATTCGGCAAAAGTTCTCTGAACTTAAACGAACCCATGCCTATAAAAATCTGGCACTGACCAGCTTGTTTATCACCAGCCTGTTTAGCTTGATTTTTTTAGCGTTACAAACCACTTCACCCAGTCATGTTGCCATCATATTATTCTTACAAGTGTTATTTAGTTATTTATTTTTGGGCCGTAAACCCGGAGAAAAATTAGATCGAACCCATCTTATTGGGGTGATTTTAATGACTTTTGGGGCACTGGTGATCTTGTTTCCAAATCAATTTACGCTTAAGCTTGGCGATGGCTTAGCGTTATTAGCCGCAGTCATTGCCCCTTTTGCTAACTTATTTCAAAAACGCGCAAGAGCCGATGTTTCTAGCGAAACTATCTTAATGGTTCGCAGTATTATTGCATTGCCATTTTTATATCTTTTAGCGAAAATATTTGAAGTCGATCCCGGTTGGTCTGAAATTAAAGCCCAAGCGGTTTGGCTATTGTTAACCGGTGGGCTGGTTTTTGTGGTCTCTAAAATATTCTGGGTGGAAGCATTACACCGCCTCCCCATTACCAAAGTCACCGCACTGTTTGCTTTCTCACCCCTGCTGACACTGGGGTTGGTGTATTTCTATTTAGATACGCCCCCCACTTGGGTACAGATACTGGGCGCAATTCCCATTGTCATAGGCAGTATCTTTATTACACAAAAAGCCTCAAGGAATCTATGATGACAACCCCCTTTACCCTATCGTTATTCAAAACCCTGAGGGTGATCAGCCTACTGCTCAGCCCACTGCTATTAGGCAGCTGTAGTAGCATTCAAGTGAGCCAGGATTATGATGCGACAGCGCATTTTAACGACATTAAGACGGTTCAGTGGCTTGATGACGCCGATCAAGTTGAGCCAAAGGCCGCGACGTTTGCTGCCAAAAACCCACTGATTGCTAAGCGCATTCACCAGGCGATTACCATTGAGCTGCCCCAGAAAGGCATCACGTTTGTCGACCAAAATCCTACCGGCTATGTTACGTATCATCTTGAAACCTTCTCAAAAAAACGTGGAAGCCAAGTCACAACATCTTTTGGCTTTGGGAGTTTTGGTCGTTATGGCGGATTTGGTTTTCAGACATACCCGGATGGCGATTATTATGACCAAGAAAAATTGGTGATTGATTTATTCAATGCTGAGAAAAAACTGATTTGGCGCGGCATCAGCACTCGCTATATTGAAGAACACTTGGCGCCCGAAGAACTGACCCAAAGGATTCAAGAGGGGGTTAAAAAGTTGTTAGAACAATATCCACCCAATGCCGCCAAGCCTTAAAAGGCTTGGCAGTTGTGCAGCTTAGCCATCTTGCTGTTCTGCTAAATAGGATTCGTAGTCGCCCCGATAGATTTCAACCCCATCCGAGGTCATAATCAGTAGCTGTGACGCTAACGAAGACACAAACTCCCGGTCATGCGATACGAAAATGACCGTGCCTTCATAGGCTTCTAAAGCCTGATTTAAAGATTCAATAGATTCCATATCCAAGTGATTGGTCGGTTCATCCATGACTAAAATATTGGGTTTTTGCAGCATCAGCTTACCAAACAGCATACGTCCTTGCTCACCACCGGAAAGCACTTTGACCGATTTATTAATGTCTTTTTGGGAAAATAACATTTTCCCTAAAATACCGCGAACCACCTGTTCATCGTCAGTTGACGCTTTCCATTGACTCATCCAATCAAGCAAAGTCAGGTTTTCTGCAAACTCATGCGCATGATCCTGAGCATAATATCCAATATCGGTATTTTCAGACCATTTGACCTTGCCTGAATTCACCTCTATATCCCCTACAAGGGCTTTTAATAAGGTGGTTTTACCAATCCCATTGGGGCCTAAGACGGCCAATTTCTCACCCGCTTCTAGCATAAAATTAAGGTCTTTAAAAACCGTCAGTTCATCATAGGATTTACTTAAGTTTTTAACTTCCAAGGCAAGGCGAAACAGTTTCTTATCTTGTTCAAAACGAATGAACGGATTCACACGGCTAGAGGGCTTCACTTCAGTTAGCTCAATTTTATCAATTTGTTTCTGACGCGACGTGGCTTGCTTTGCCTTAGATGCGTTTGCAGAAAAACGACTGACAAAACTTTTTAGCTCATTAATTTGGGCTTTTTTCTTAGCATTATCGGCCAACAATTGCTCTCTTGCTTGGGTCGCTGCAAACATATATTCATCATAATTTCCGGGATAAACACGCAATTCACCATAATCCAAATCGGCCATATGGGTGCACACTGCATTTAGAAAATGGCGATCATGGGAAATAATAATCATCGTACTTTTTCGTTCATTTAACACCCCTTCCAACCATCGAATGGTGTTGATATCTAAGTTGTTGGTCGGTTCATCTAACAACAAAATATCCGGATCCGCAAACAGCGCTTGTGCTAACAACACCCGTAACTTCCAGCCGGGCGCAATTTCAGACATTAACCCAAAATGTTGTTCTACGGGAATCTCTAATCCCAACAACAATTCACCTGCTCGAGATTCTGCTGTATAGCCATCCATTTCACCAAAAGCGATTTCTAAATCAGCGACTTTTAAGCCATCTTCTTCACGCATTTCCGCTAGACCATAAATCCGATCACGCTCTTGTTTAATCTCCCAAAGCGCTGAATCGCCCATAATCACCGTATCGACAACGGAATACCCTTCATAGGCAAACTGATCCTGCTTTAGCTTCCCTAACTTGTCATCAGGGTCTAACATCACTTGGCCAGCAGTGGGTTCCAAGTCACCTCCGAGAATTTTCATAAATGTCGACTTACCACAACCATTGGCACCAATCAGTCCGTAACGGTTACCGTCACCAAACTTAATATTTATATTTTCAAAAAGCGGCTTCTCGCCAAATTGCATGGTAATATTTGCGGTAGAAATCAAAACAAAATCCTTAAATAGTCAGTGGCTTTGACATAAAGAGACCTTTGCATGAGTGGGACGCGAAAGAAAATATGGGAAATTTTAACCCTTTTTATTCGTGTAGCCATCTCGTGCAAAGGTCTCATAAAATAGTTTTAGCATATGTCAGCCGAAGAAGAGAGCGCTATTGTGGCATAAATTTACCCAAAAAACAGCCAGGCCTGGGTTATTTTTAACTCAATACCACCATCAAAACAAAGGATTGAACCATGCTGAATGTGGCTTTTTTTAGTACCACTAAAACTGACAAGCAACTTTTTGAATCCGTACCTTGCCCGCCCCGCATTAAGCTGACGTTTTTTGAGGTGCATCTGACTGAGAAAACAGCCCCTTTGACACAAGGCTTTGACGCTGTTTGTGTGTTTGTTAATGATCAACTCAATCACACTGTCGTGGCTCAAATCGCACGACTGGGGGTGAAGCTGATTACCTTGCGTTGCGCAGGGTTCAATAATATTGACCATCATGCGGTCAAAGAATTTGGACTCACGGTTTTAAGAGTTCCGGCCTATTCTCCTATGGCGGTGGCAGAACATGCACTGGCATTAATGATGAGTTTAAACCGCAAGACCTACCGAGCCTATAACCGCATTCGAGACAGCAACTTTACCTTAGAAGGTTTGCTCGGATTTGATATGTTCAATAAAACTGCGGGTATTATTGGTACCGGCCGTATTGGCCAAGAAATGGCCAGAATTTTATCCGGCATTGGCCTTAAGGTCTTAGCCTATGATCCTTTCCCTAATACTGCCATTGCACCCTATGCCGATTATGTTAGCCTAGACACGCTTTATCAACACAGTGATATTATCAGCTTACATGTGCCGTTATTAGCCGACACCCATCATCTAATCAATGCAGAAGCCATCGCTAAGATGAAGCGTGGTGTGATGTTGATCAATACCAGTCGAGGTGCATTAACCGATGCGCAAGCCTTAATTAATGGTTTGAAAACGAGCCATATTGGTTATTTAGGCATAGATGTTTATGAACAAGAAGAACACTTGTTTTTTGAAGACCATTCTGAAGAAATAATTCAAGATGATATCTTTGAACGGCTGGTGACCTTCCCCAATGTTTTGATTACCGCACATCAGGCCTTTTTTACCCAAGAAGCCTTGAACCAAATTGCCGCAACGACCCTGAAAAACCTAACAGATTTTGAACAGGGTAAATTACCACGCGAGAATTGTGTGCAGTGTTAACCCCTTTTTTTCCGGCATAAAAAAACCCCAAAACAGCAAGAATTGTTTTGGGGTGACGATGTAAAGACGAATCGCTAAGCGAACTTGCTTTTAAATCACTTCACTTAACAGTGCATTCATCCGTTTAATAAACTCAGCCGGATTTTCCAAAGAATCTCCTTCTGCCAATTGTGCTTGTTCCAATAAAAAGAGCGACCATTCTTTTAATTTGGTGTCGTCAGATAAGCTATCCAGCTTTTTCACCAAACTATGCTCCGGATTCAACTCTAAAATCGGTTTTTGCTTTGGCATGGTTTGCCCCATTTGTTCCATCATCCGTGCCATATGAGCAGACATATCGCCATCAGCAGACACCACACAGGCTGGAGAGTCGGTTAGACGGTGGGTGATTTTGACATCTGAAACCTGATTTTCCAATGTTTTTTTCACTTTCTCCGTTAAGGCTTCACGCGCCTTTTTGTCTTCTTCGCTCAACGCTTTCTCGGCTTCTTCTTCAAACTCTTTTAAGTCTGCTGCCGTCACCGACTTCAATGGCTTACCCTCAAATTCCGTTAAGTGTGAGACCAACCACTCATCAATCCGATCCGTTAATAATAAGACTTCAATGCCCTTTTTACGGAACATTTCTAAATGCGGACTGCCTTTCGCAGCAGCATAAGTATCCGCAGTAATATAGTAAATAGCCTCTTGATCTTCTGTCATACGATCTACATAATTTTGTAGACTAACACGCTGTTCAGCCGTTGAAGATTCATGGGTGGTTGAGAAGCGTAACAAATTAGCAATTTTATCTTTATTCGCAAAATCCTCAATCAGGCCTTCTTTCAACACATTACCAAATTGATCCCAAAAAGTATCATAATCACTACTATCGTCTGCTTTAGCCAGTTTCGTTAATTGATCGAGAACCCGCTTAACCGACGCAGAGCGGATTTTATCAACCACGCGGTTGCTTTGTAAAATCTCACGCGAAACATTAAGCGGTAGATCATTAGAATCAATCACCCCTCGGACAAACCGTAAATAGGTCGGCATCAAATGTTCAGCATCATCCATAATAAAGACACGCTTCACATAAAGCTTGAGCCCATAACGACGATCACGATCATATAAATCAAATGGCGCTTTTTTAGGAATGTATAGCAATGAGGTATATTCAAGCGTGCCTTCAACTTTGTTGTGAATGTGTGCTAAAGGCGCTTCAAAATCATGTGACAAAGTTTGATAAAAATTGTTGTAGTCTTCATCTGACAGCTCAGATTTTGGTTGTGTCCATAACGCAGTGGCTTTGTTGACCTGTTCAAGTGTCTTTTCTTCGGTTTCCTTACCGTCTTCATCCATTTTGGCTTGCCACATTTTAATTGGGAAATTAATGTGATCCGAATAGGTCGTGATAATATTTTTTAAACGATAGTCATTTAAAAACTCATCCATGTCTTCTTTCAGATGCAAAACAATCTCTGTCCCTTTGGTGTCTTTTTCAACCGTTTCAAGTGTATATTCACCTTCACCTGTCGATACCCAACGGGTTGCTGATGCTTTATCATCCCCGGCTTTACGAGTCGTTAAGGTCACCTTATCCGCTACGATAAAAGAGGAATAAAACCCAACACCAAATTGGCCGATCAAATGACTATCCTTGGCCTGATCACCTGTCATATTCTCTAAGAACTTCTTGGTGCCTGAGTTGGCAATGGTGCCAATATTTTCAACCACTTCGTCGCGTGTCATACCAATTCCATTATCGGAAATGCTAATGGTTTTGGCCTCTTTGTCAAAGCCGACAACAATCGCCAATTCGGATTCGCCTTCTGATAAGGCATCGTTAGAAACGGCTTCAAAACGTAACTTATCAAGGGCATCGGAGGCATTAGACACCAGCTCTCTTAAAAAGATTTCTTTATTGCTATAAAGGGCATGAATCATTAATTTAAGCAACTGATTCACTTCAGTTTGAAAAGCATGGGTTTCGGTATGACTCATTTGGACTCTTACTCCTTAATTTCAAATAAATAGTGGCCAGGATTCATCAAGGGCTGGCAAAACCAACGCCGTACAACAATTCCTAAGCCAAAAGGTTAATCATTTTGAGATGGCAGGTTAATAAGGTCAGTTCATTTTTTTTCAAGCCTATTGATGATTTTCTTTGACCGGAAAATAAAAAAGCCCCCATAAAGAGAGCTTTTTAAGAGAAGAAACTTCACGCTTTTATGGTGCAACAACCTCTTGTAATGCATCGATAATTTCATCTGGCGCATCCGCAATGGACATAAAGCTCCCTGACCCCATCATAGACAAGCTAGGCCAGTTAATGGCAATTCGGAATTTTGCGTTCAAAGCAATGACTTCATTGTCGGTTACTAACAGCTCATAGGGTAAATGTGCCGCGTGCGACAAACCCGTTTGATCAATTTGATGCAAAATATTGGCATCTTTTGGGGCGCCTTGACTAAACGCCACACCGAAAACCGTTTCGTTTTTACCGGGTAGATCAATCCGATATACTTTTGAGACGCCACCCTTTTTAGCTGCCAACCCAGCCTCCACCGCTTTGAGCGCTGCATCATAACTTTCGTACTCTGCCAATTCGTCAATATCATCGAAATATGGCATTAAGAATTTATAGTGATATTCACGTAATGCTTCAGCGGATAAAGCCGTTTCTGAACCAAAAGTTTTGCTATACCCTAAGGTTTTTTCGATACGCTGCTGGATTGGCGAAATATCTCCACTCATACGATAGACATTCCATAAATAGGTTGGATTGGTGTAAGACACTTCTGTTTGTCCGGAACGACTCACGATAGAAACTCTAAGCATGGCGCCAAAACCACCCAGGTTAGATTTGCTCGCCAGTTGTTTAAGGTCTTTATGCGTCACCACAATAACTTGAGTCTCAATATTCGGTTGATAACGACCAACCACCTCAAAGCCATGAGTTTGTAAACTGGCTTGAATTTCATTAGTAACTTCTGAAACGGATGCTTGTGAAACCGAGCCCAAAATAAAAGGTTTGTAGTCTGCAGCCATTGCAATTGAGCTGATTAAAGCTAAAGAAGCCACCGTTATCCAACGAGAAAACTTGAAGATCATATCATTCATTACCATTATTTAATTGTAAGAGGCTTTATCATCATCAATTTTTCTTTAAATGAAAAATTCATTTTTTTTATGCTCAAATCAAAAATATCAAGCTTTGCCTTTTTAGGCGGTTTTAACCCAAAAAAACGCCTGAAAAGGCGTTTTATCTAAATCCTGAAAAAAGCTTTTGTCATTTAAAAGAATTCAATTTCCTCTTCTTCAGTTTCCTCAGAATTCATCCTTTCTCGCATTCTGATTTTCATTAACTCGATAGCGTCTTTTGCAGGCATCTTTTCGTCAAAAATTAATTCAAATAATTCTTCTTCTTCTCGCATCGTTGTGCCTTTTCGAACTTCCGACTTAAAGGTCTCCCATTGCGCTTCATCCTGAGCATGCATTTCATGAGAGACAATCTCAGAAAGACCCGATAAACCATAGGACACATGATTAAGGCGCTGGCTTAATTTATCGTAGAATTGAAAGGCAATAATGGCTTGTTGCATTTTTTTTGCCAAGTCATCCGTTTGCATTAATAAAGATTGATTGTGTTCTTCAATCCCTTCCACACCATTTGACATTTCAGCTATCTTTCGACTTGAAACTTCTATATCTTCAATGTGCTTTGACATAAACTCGAATGAATCAATTAAGGTATTGACCGAATTATCACCATCGGTAATTGTCAATTCAATTTGAGCAACTGACAAATTTAAAACCATAATGGTTTCTTGAACTTCTTTAGCACCTAAAGCAAATGACATAAATCCCTCAAATAGAATGGGTTAATAATGAGCTATATTTTAAGCTGCATGAGAATGCAAGCCACCACCTTTATGGCTGGCGAGCGTTTCCATGACATCTAAAATAAGAGAAACTGTACCATCTCCCAGAATGGTCGCACCGGCAACCCCACTGATTTTCATAAAGTTGTTTTCTAAGCTTTTGATAACCACTTGTTGCTGTCCAAGCAAATCATCAACAAAAATACCGGCACGTTTTCCACCTTCTTCGACCACAACCAATAAACCTTCGGCCAAATCGGTACGGGCATTTTTTATACCCATTTTCTGGTGTAAGCGAATCACCGGAATATAGCTATTGCGCAATTTATACAGTTCTGTTTGACCGGCAATTCCTTTGATTAGAGACTTATCTACCTGAATAGATTCTACAATTGACACGAGCGGAAAAACATAGGTTTCAGCGCCAACTTTTGCAAGCTGTCCATCCAAAATCGCTAACGTCAACGGCAAGCGGATGGTAAACACACTGCCAACACCAATTTCAGTTTTCACTTCAACCGAACCGCCAAGACCTCTAATATTTCGACGAACAACATCCATCCCAACGCCACGACCGGAAACATCACTCACGACTTCGGCAGTTGAAAAACCAGGGTTAAATATCAGGTCAACAATCTCTTCTTCCGTGAGGTTGTGATCCGGTTCAATCACCCCTTTTTCGATCGCTTTCTGTTCAATTCTGGCCGCATCAATGCCCGCGCCATCATCGGTAATCTGAATAAGGATGTTGCCCCCTTGGTGGAAAGCCGCCATTTTGACTGTCCCCGTTTCCGACTTCCCGGCGGCTAAGCGCACGTCTGGAGATTCGACACCATGATCAATGGAATTGCGAACAATATGAACCAAAGGATCCGTCAAGGCTTCTAACATGGTTTTATCCAACTCAGTGTTTTCACCTTCCATCACCAACTCAATAGATTTACCCAGTTTCTGACTGACATCATGGACAATTCTTGGCATACGATTAAACGCAAAACTTACCGGCAACATTCGGATATTCATAACACTTTCTTGTAAGTCCCGCGTGTGCCTTTCAAGGTGCGTTAATCCTTCTTTTAGCTTATCCACCCAATCAACCGAATTTGCGCCTTGATCAGCCTGTTCCGCTTGGTCTCCAAATTGACTCAGCATCGATTGCGTAATAACCAATTCTCCGACTAAATTAACCAATTGATCAATTTTACTTAAATCAACGCGAATCGAACTATCTTGTTTCGGTGCGTGTTTTTGAGGTGCTTTTGCCGCTGCTTTCGGTGCAGGTTTTGCAGGCGGTTTTGACTCGTTTACTTGCGGCTGTGGCACGGCTTTCGGAATCTCTGTCACCGCTTCTGCTGTTGGCTGGCTCGACCCACCGGTAATGCTAACTTGAGCACCATCGCCATCAATCCATTCAAAGACTTCTCTTACATCTTCTTCAGCAATACCGTCACCGGTTAACGTCATCTGCCACTTTAAATAGAGGTTTTCCGGGTTTAAGGAATCCATATCGGGAAGATCCGTATCATCAACAACAACCGTTAGATCTCCCAGCCCTTCTAATTCACGGAAAATTCGAATGGGCTCATTACCGGTTTGTAACAAGTCTGGCTCTGGTATAACTTCAATTTTCCATTCACCACTGCCACCGGCTTGATTGCTAGGACTATTGTCAACGCTGTCATCTGAGCTTGCCGCCGCCTCACTCCCACCGTTTAAGATACGTTCCATATCGGCCTGTACTTCAGCGGCCTTCGCTTCATCAATCTCTTCATGATTTTGAAGACGGGTCATCATGTCTCTCAACACATCTACCGCTTGAAGCATCGTATCGGTTGCTTCTTGCGTCACATTCCGACGACCATCACGCATTTCATCTAATAGGGTTTCTAATACATGGGTAAAGTCAATAATCTCATTAAACCCAAAAGTCCCGCTGCCACCTTTAATTGAGTGTGCTGCACGAAAAATCTCATTAATTTTGTCAGTATCTGGCGTACCAGGCTCTAAATCAAGAAGTCCGGCTTCCATTATGTCTAACCCTTCAAAGCTCTCTTCAAGATAGGTTTGGCGAAAAGTTTCCATCATGTCCATAATTCGATCCTCAAAAAAGTTCTACGTCGCCTTCAACAGGCTTCGATCCAATATTGTTAATGTAACGGTTTTCTTCATCTGCCAATGATTGGTTATGCATCGCATTTAAGCGTCTTACTCGAACACGCCCTGAATTGGGGTAATATAAGATTTTTCTTGGGTACACATCACCGATATCCTGAGAAACAATTTTAAAACCTTCAGTGTAGATATAGTCAAATGCAAAGCCGATATTGTACCAACCAATATTGGTACTAGAGCTCATAATTCGACCGCCCCCAAACAACTTAAATTCAAGGCGATCACGTTTTGCACCCGCCGACAACAAAGCGTTAACTAAATTCTCCATTGCATAGTTACCATAACGATTGGCATCGGATAGTTCTGATGCCCCCACAGCATTTTTATCCATGGGGAGCATAAAGTGATTCATACCGCCAACCCCCGTAACCGGATCTCTACCACAAGCAGAAATACAGGAACCTAACACCGTCTCAATTCTTTCATTGGTACTGGTAACATAAAATTCTCCCGGCAATATTTTATAGGTCGTAATCCCTTCTGCTGGATCCACACTTTTTTGCATATTTTTATAATAGCCTAAATATTAAAACTTAAAGGTTTAAAACTGAATCACTTAATTGCGTTGCCCATGCTAATGTAGCCCGTTAACAACAACTGCTATTTTTGCACTTTTTAATTAGGAAATAATAGTCGCATTTATTACACCCTGTGGCAAGTATTTGTTTAAAACTTGCGCCATAACAACCCTAACAATCTTTTGCCGTTACGTTGGCTAAAACTTGGTCTTTTTTCCGAGATCGCTTTTGTTTAAAAAAGCTTTTCAATTGCGCGCTTGCATCTGCTTCTAACACACCAAATTCAACTTCAATATGATGATTTAGTCGTGCATCTTGAGTCAAATTAAAAACCGAGCCGGCTGAACCCGTTCTGGGATCTTTGGTGGCGACAACCAAGCGCTTAATACGAGCATGAACCATGGCACTGGCACACATCGGACAAGGCTCCAACGTCACATATAGGGTCAAATCTCCTAGTCGATAATTTTGCAAGACTTGACCCGCAGCCCTGAGCGCGACAATTTCAGCATGCGCGGTTGGATCATAATTTTGAATGGTTTGATTCCAACCTTCCGCGACCCTATTCCCATTTTCGACAATCACCGCACCAACCGGCACCTCTCCTTCAGATTCCGCTTTTTGTGCCAATCGATAGGCATATTGCATCCAAAACAAATCTTGTTCGGCTTGGGTTAATGCTTTTGAACTGTTGACCAGCATTCTAGGCAACCTTTAGCTAGAAGCCACAAGCTATTCCCACTCGATCGTGGCAGGGGGTTTACTGGAAATATCATAGGTCACCCGAGTAATTCGAGGAATTTCATTAATAATACGATTTGAGACCTTTTCCAAGAAATCGTAAGGTAAGTGCGCCCAACGCGCTGTCATAAAATCAATGGTTTCAACGGCTCTTAAAGCCACCACATAATCATAACGACGAGCGTCCCCCACCACGCCGACCGATTTGACCGGTAAAAATACGCTAAAGGCTTGTGACGTTTTATCATACAAATCCGCTGCCCTGAGTTCTTCGATAAAAATATGATCCGCTAAACGCAATATGTCGGCATATTCCTTTTTAACTTCGCCTAAAATCCTAACGCCTAATCCAGGTCCCGGGAAAGGATGACGATATACCATCTCAGAAGGCAAGCCAAGCGCGACACCTAGCTTACGGACTTCATCTTTAAAGAGTTCACGCAAAGGCTCCAACAAACTTAACTTCATTTCTTCTGGTAATCCGCCAACATTATGATGGGATTTAATCACCTTCGCCTTGCCCGTTTTAGCCCCAGCGGATTCAATCACGTCTGGATAGATCGTACCCTGTGCAAGCCATTTAACATTGGTCAACTTTGACGCCTCTTCATCAAAGACTTCAATAAAGGCATGACCAATAATTTTACGTTTTATTTCAGGATCCGCTTCGCCTTTAAGGGCATCCATAAACGTTTGTTCGGCATCCACTCGAATGACTTTTATACCCATATTTTCGGCAAACATAGCCATAACCTGCTCGCCTTCCTGGTGACGTAACAGACCGTGATCGACAAATACACACGTCAACTGAGCGCCAATCGCTTTATGCAATAAGGCGGCCACCACTGAAGAATCCACGCCTCCGGACAAGCCCAACAAAACATCATCAGTGCCGACCTGTTGCTGTATCCGCGCGACACTATCTTCAATAATATTTTGCGTTGTCCAAAGTTTTTCACAGCCACAAATATCAACCACAAATCGTTCAATCATGCGTTGACCTTGAGTTGTATGGGTCACTTCCGGGTGAAATTGAATGCCATAAAACTGTTTTTCTTCATTGGCCATGCCTGCAATTGGGCAATTGGGCGTAGAAGCCATTAACTTAAACCCGGTCGGCAACTGTTCAACACGATCGCCATGAGACATCCAAACATCCAGCATACCAAACCCTTCCGGGGTCACATGATCTTCAATCTCATTTAAAAATTGTGTGTGCCCATGGGCGCGGACTTGCGCATAACCATATTCATGCTCTGAAGCATTAACGACCTTGCCCCCCAATTGTGCTGCCATCGTCTGCATACCATAGCAAATACCTAGAATAGGCACCCCCAGGTCAAACAAAGCTGCAGGCGCAACCGGTGCACCCTCTCCTGTCGCTGTCTCTGGCCCGCCAGACAAAATCACCCCTCTGGCACCAAACGCAATCAGTTCATTGACATCAGCATCCCAAGGCTCAACCTCGCAATATACGCCAATTTCTCGGATACGACGCGCGATTAACTGAGTGTATTGAGAACCAAAATCTAAAATTAAAATACGATGTTCATGAATATTCGGGTGTGACATAAATACTTCCAAAAAGAGGTCAATTAAGGCGACCCAAAATGCCTGATTTTCACCAGGCCTGGGCAAAATTTAGGGTTTATTTAAAAAAGCACATCCATTATGCTTTTCGGTTGGCTATACGCGGTAGTTCGGAGCTTCCTTGGTAATTTGCACATCATGGACATGGCTCTCAGCCATCCCTGCACCCGTTACCCTCACAAACTGAGGCTTGGACGTAAACTCAACCATATCCTTACAGCCGGTATACCCCATGCTCGATCGAATACCACCAACCAATTGGTGAATAATGGGCGCCAAAGGGCCTTTATAGGCGACTCGACCTTCAATTCCCTCAGGAACAAGCTTGTCGGCAGCATTAGAAGATTGAAAATATCGATCAGAAGAACCTTGCTTTTGTGACATCGCGCCTAAAGAGCCCATACCTCGGTAAGACTTATAGGCTCGCCCTTGATAATACTCAACCTCACCGGGAGATTCCTCTGTACCGGCAAACATACTGCCTAACATGACGGATGAAGCTCCGGAAACCAAGGCTTTGGCAACATCTCCTGAAAAGCGGATTCCACCGTCGGCAATAATAGGCACCCCACTTCCAGCTAAGGCTTTGGCAACGTTCGATACAGCGGTTAGCTGAGGAACACCGACTCCGGAAACAATACGTGTTGTACAAATTGATCCGGGGCCAATCCCGACTTTTACCGCATCTGCACCCATTGCGACCAAATCAAGTGCCGCTTCTGCAGTGGCGATATTCCCACCCACCACATCTATTTGCGGATAGGTTTCCTTGACCCATTTCACCTTATCCAACACCCCTTGAGAATGACCGTGTGCCGTATCAACAATAATAATATCCACACCAGCCTTCACCAAAGCAGCCACACGATCAAAAGTTTCCGGTCCTGTTCCGACCGCTGCGCCCACTCGCAAACGGCCATTTGAATCTTTTGATGCAAAAGGATGTTCAGAAGACTTTTCCATGTCTTTAACCGTAATCATGCCTTTTAATTTAAAGGCCTCATCCACCACTAGCAAGCGCTCCAAGCGGTGTTCATGTAACAATTCTAAAACTTCATCACGTTTTACTTTCTCTTTAACGGTGACCAAACGATCTTTAGGGGTCATGATCTGTGATACCGGCTGAGATAAATCCACTAAATATCTTAGATCGCGACTGGTAACAATGCCAACCAACTCATCGCCATCCATAACCGGCGCAGAGGAAACACGATGTTGTTTGGTTTTATCCAACACATCCTGAACTTTATCGTTGATCGACACGGTAATGGGATCCAAGATGACCCCATGCTCATATTTTTTAACTTTGGTGACCACATGCGCTTGTTCTTCGATGGTCATATTTTTATGCACAATCCCAATGCCGCCTTCCTGAGCCATTGAAATAGCCAACCGAGCTTCTGTAACCGTATCCATGGCAGCAGAAACGAACGGAATGTTTAATTCTATATTCCGACTTAGACGTGTTTTTAACGACACCTCAGAAGGTAAAACATTAGAGTGAGCCGGCACTAACAAAACGTCGTCAAATGTTAAAGCTTCCTGCAAGATGCGCATACTGGTAATCCTTTATTTAATTTTATAGGTCAATTAGAATTTTTTGCTCGTTTAAGCCAATTTAAGCCAAACAACAATAAAAAATCTTTTTTAATTTATTTTCAACTAGTTAGATATATCTTTTACTAAAAATACTTGCCAAAATGGGCTTTTTAACAGATTAGTGTACATTATAAGGATTGACAGCGCCTGGGTAAACTTAATAACTTATACATTCCACTGAATATTGAACAGCAAACTGCCAAAAGCGGTATTTTTGTTTTTTATTCTGTATCGGTTAGAATTAGAGATTGAGCTATACACTTAAAAATACAGCTTCAACTTTATCCTTGGAGGATTATGCAATATGAAAAATTTACTCGTTATCACTGCCGTTGCGGCAACCCTGTCTATGTCGGCTTGCGCCAACAACGCACCCGTTAAAACGTCTGCTTATGATACAACGGTTTCTGAAGCCATGAAGATTCATGCATCAGCAAAAAGCCATCACCATGTTTTCAAGCAAAAGAAAATGAAACAACCTTATGTTGAACATCACTTAGCGTTAGCAAAAGAAGCTAAAACCAAAAAAGACGATAAAACCGCCATGTTCCATGCCCAAAAAGCGCTTAAAATTGCCAAAGCCGAAATGGCTCAGTATGAAGCAGGAAAAGATTTCAAACCAGGCTGGATTAAATAACCCCCACGCGCTTATAAAACCGCCAGGCCTGGCGGTTTTATTTGCCTTTTAAGTATTGTTCATCAGTAAAACAACTCACCCACTGAGGTTTCATAATTACCAAAGCCAACACCAATACACCATTCACAAAGCCCTCTGGAATGGCAATCAAAGGAATATAGGGAATAAAAGATCTCTCTAATACCTCAATTTCATAAAGCCCACTTTGAGACATAATAATCGCCGCAACAGCAGAGGCAGCAATCACACTTAAACTGGATGCCAGAAAACCATTTAATAAAATAAAAACAAAGAAGTTACGATCTAAAGCACGATAAGACCAAACCGCAATCCCCCAAACAATCAACACAGGAATAACATCCATCACCAGTGCGTTTAAGCCAAAAGCCATCCAGCCGGCATTTCCCATAACAGTCACCCCCACCAGCGCTAAACTTAATGACATCAAAGCAAATTGAGCACCAAACATTAAAGTCACTAAGGCGGCTAATAGCAAATGAAAGCTCAATCCCGGGCCAATCGAAGCCACAGAATTCCATGTCAGAAATACGATCACTGAGGTTCCTAAGAAGACGTGCTGTGAAGCCTTATCTTTAATCTTATACCAAGGTGCCGTTTTCAATGCCCATATGAGTACAGGCAGATAAAAAGCAAAACCAAACAATATCCATGGCCAAGTTAATCCATTATCGTGCAAATTCATAATTTTCTCTAAATACTCTAATGACTATCGGGTTGCTCGAATACCCCTTTCAACAACCGCTTTATCCCAAAGGACTTCAGATTATATTAACCGAAAAAAACACGCCAGATCGATTATCATTTGTTTTTTAAAAGAAAGAAACAGACCCATGCTTGCGATAAAAATATTATTTGCCTTCCTTTATGATTTGTTGCTTTTACTGGCCGTATGGTTTGTCAGCGCCATCCCTTTTGTCCTTTGGCAAGGCGCTGGTTTTGAGCAAAACCCTGTCAAATTACTGGCCTTTCAGACCTATTTACTCACAATTAGCTACTTTTATCTCAGCTATTTCTGGACACTCAATGGTCAAACGCCCGGGCTGCGAGTCTGGCATTTACAATTAGTAACCAGCCAAGGTTACTTAATGAGTCGTTACCAAGCAAACCTTCGATTTCTAACAGGCATTCTATTATTTACCATTGGCTGGATTGGGCTCTTTATTCCCCCCGTCAAACAAACTTTGCAGGATCGAATCTCAAAGACTAAAATAGTGCCGATTCAAAAAAGAGACCCTTGTTAATGACAACACTCATTCTTCATGAAAATGATTTAAACCACGATCAAATTAAGTTAATTACTGAAATTTTAGGCAGGCCGGAAAAGGTCAACAACCATTACCGCATTAAAACAACCAACTATTGTCTTGATACCACCAAGGCCTTGTCTAAAAAAATAGGGATTGATATTAACCCCCTTCCAAAAGGATTTAACGCTCAAAATATTCGACTGGTAATCAGCGATATGGATTCAACCTTGATCGGTATTGAGTGCGTTGACGAAATTGCTGACATGATGAATTTAAAACCCCAAGTAGCCGCCATTACAGATGCGGCAATGCGTGGCGAGTGTGATTTTGAAAGTTCCCTAACACAAAGAGTTGCCTTACTCAAAGGCTTGGAAACGCGAGCACTAGAAACTGTTTTTAATGAACGACTTTTTTTAAACCCTGGCGCCGAAGCTTGGTTACAAGGACTCAAGAACCAACACATTGCGTTTGCGCTGGTATCAGGGGGTTTTACCTTTTTTACTGATCGCCTGCAAAAACAACTCGATATTGATTACACCCTAGCGAATGTTTTGGAAGAAAACAACGGTTATTTAACGGGCAAGGTTGTTGGAAACATAGTTGGCGCAGAAGCCAAAGCAGCGTTTTTAACACAGTTATGTAAAACGCTCAATATTACAAGCGATCAAACGATTGCAATTGGTGACGGTGCAAATGACTTACTCATGATGAAAGAAGCGGGATTAAGCATTGCCTATCACGCAAAACCTGCCGTTCAACAACAAGCCGATGTCAGTATCAATTTTGGCGGTTTGGATAAGGTACTCGATTTTATCACTGGTGCTTAATGCACCAGTTAATAACAAAAAAACCACTAAAAAGTGAGTTTAAAAAAGGCTCTTCTCGTACTCTTGAATCGCAATCACAATAAACTTGCCGATTGTCGATTCATAGCCGGACCATTGGCTGGCAACTTTCTTCATAAAGGGCTCCGCCATAATTTTGGGTTTCATTTCAAAGTCAGACAATCCCTCTTCATAATATTCGCCTGCTTTGTTATAAATCGTTTCCATAAATTGGCGGCCATCTTTAATCAACTGAACAGCTTCATGGTGACCGTGCATCGGAATAAAATGATTAATGGGCATTTTTTCAATTTCAGACAGCGCTTTAATCGAACCGCGATAAGAACCATCCGCCATATTTGCGACTCGGCGCATCACCATATCACCCATATACATGGTTTTATCCGTTGTGACTTCAATCGCCAGATCTGATTGTGTATGCACTCTGCCAAAATGGTGAATTTTAAACTCAACACCGCCCAGTTTAAAGACTTCACCGCCCTTAAAATGCTTATCTGGTACAGTAATCACCGTACCGGTGATCTTGTTATTGGTATTGCTCTGCATGAAATCAAACCAAAACTTATCTTGGCCATTTTTTAACACTTTCTCGCAGCTTGGATGCGCATAAAGCGCTAGTTTAGGGTTTTCGGCCACAAAAGCATGATTCCCTAACCAGTGATCTCCATGATAGTGGGTATTAATCACCTTCACGACAGGCAAAGAGGTGACTTTTCTAATTTGCCGTAACACCATTTCACCAATCTGAACCGAACTACCGGTATCAATCACCACAACCCCTTCATTTGTTACAACAAACCCTGGATTACTAAACATCCCAAAATTTTCAGGGGTGGGGTGCGACCCTAAAGCGGGTACATAATAACAATGCTCAGACACCTTAACAGCGTCAATATCGGGAACATCCGGCCCTTTAAATTCATCCGGTTCACTGGCATATAAAGGGGATAAAGCCGACAACCCAACTAGACCAGCACCAGCCCCTAAGGCCGACTTTAAAAATATCCGTCGTTTCATTGCACGCATCCATAACTCCTTACTTTAAAATATAAGCTTTTAATTATATACAGATTTTTTATAACGGCAAGCCCTTTACCCGGTATTCTTCATAGATAGACCTTTGCACGAGATGGCAGCACCAATAAAAAGGGTTAAAGTTTTTCTTTCGCGTCCCACTCATGCAAAGGTCTCATAGATATTATTTATCTTTATATTCACGATTTCTTAATTTTTCGATACAAGACTCTTATACAATATTGTTACTTTCAAATTCATTACATTGGCAAAACAGAGTGGATCTTCTTAAAACCTATTTAGACATAAGTATTTTTGGCTTACTGGGCATAATGAGCTTTATTATGATTTGGCTCGCCATTGAACGTAAACTATTCTATGCACGGCTGCGACTCAATGATTATAACTCTATCCACGAACTCAAGGTCGCCACCACCAATAACTTAACCACCATTGCCAGCATTGGCTCTAATGCGCCCTATGTTGGACTATTGGGAACCGTATTAGGCATCCTCATTACTTTTTATGAACTCGGGCTCAATAACCAGATAGAAACCGGTCAAATTATGATGGGACTGGCACTGGCTTTAAAAGCAACAGCGGGTGGAATTGCCTTAGCGATCCCCAGCATTATTATCTATAATGGTTTGGTTCGCCAAACTGAAGTCATTGAACTGCGCTTTTACGCACAGCAATCAATATCAAGCTAACCTGATAATAATGAAGCGATTCGATCAAATCAATGTCATCCCCATGATTGATGTCATGCTGGTTCTGCTGGCAATTGTCCTCACCTCTGCCAGCTTTATCGTTCAAGACAAGCTCAATATCGACCTACCGGAAACGCAACAAACCCAAAACTACACCCCACCCGAAAACTTAAGTTTACGACTTGCTATTAACGCCGAAAACCAATATTTCTTAAACGATCAACCCATCGCCTTTACTGACTTAGAGCACCAACTCCAACAAACTGACCCAGATCAACCCATAGAACTTCGCGTCGATCAAAAAGCCGAATTTGGCCCCTTTACCAAAGTGATCGACCTGCTAAAAAAATACCAACTGAACCAACTCAATATTCTCACTCGGAAGCACAATGCATAATGGCATTCAAGCCTTTTTCATTACGTTACTGCTCTACATCGTCCTGATTACCAGTAGCATCGCCTTTTTAAACACACAAAAATTTAACCTTCCCACGCCCGAAACCCAGGTGGCAGTGACCACAGCCATGTTTAACAGTTTGCCCGAACCCAAGCCTGAACCCAAGCCCGAACCCAAGCCTGAACCCAAGCCCGAACCCAAGCCCGAACCCAAGCCTGAACCCAAGCCCGAACCCAAGCCTGAACCCAAGCCCGAACCCAAGCCCGAACCCAAGCCCGAACCCAAGCCTGAACCCAAGCCTGAACCCAAGCCTGAACCCAAGCCTGAACCCAAGCCTGAACCCAAGCCTGAACCCAAGCCTGAACCCAAGCCTGAACCTAAGCCCGATATTGAACAACAACTCGCCCAACAGTCAGTGGCTGAAGCCGCAGAGAAAGCGGAATTACAATACACCCAACAGCTTGCTCAACACCTAAGTCGTTTAGCGCAAAAAAATTACCCCCGCAGGGCAAAACGTCGCTTACAACAAGGCGATGTGATTTTGCAATTTACCCTTCACCCCAATGGCCAAATTCAACAATTAAAACTCATTCAGCCAAGCAACCATCCGTTACTGAATCAAGCGGCACTGGATATTATTCGCAAGCGTATGGCTTATCAATATTTACCTTTTCCACCGCAGATGCCCAAAAACCCCATGCGCATTCAAGTCCCTATCAACTACATTTTACGATAACAGTGAAATTCAAAAGCAACGCCCTGCTGGCTAATAGATTTTGTTAAAATACAACCCCTATTTCTTTCAAAGAGTTATTTATGAATACAGATGCTAAATTACCGACACTAAGCGACGTCCAAGCAGATTTAACCAAGCGCTTCACTCACTTTGAAAGCTGGAAAGATCGCTATAAGTATTTGATTGATATGGGAAAACAATTACAAAAAATGCCGGAAGAATCTAAAACGGAAGCCAACCGTATTCACGGCTGTCAATCGCAAGTATGGATTGAAATTACCGAAAAGGACGGTCGGCTTTATATGCAGGCCATGTCCGATGCCGCCATCGTATCCGGACTGATTGCACTGTTATTAAGAATTTATAACGGACGAACGCCACAAGAAATTGTGGATGCCCCTTTAGATTTTTTAGCAGAGATTGGATTACTTCAACACCTCTCTCCAAATCGTTCCACCGGACTTTACCACATGATTAAACGCATTCAAGCCGAAGCCCAATCCAGGCTCAGATAAGAGAAATATAACCAGGCCTGGCTGTTTTTAATGTTCCACTAGGGTAACGTCTTCTTCTATCCATTCGTTTTTAGTCATGTCATTGACCAAAAACTGTATGGTTTCGAGATTGTTGGCGTCATAACCAGAAGAAATCATTAATTTAGAAACGCCCCCCTCCTGCGAACTCTGGGTATAACTGAAATACCCATCCATAGATTCAGACTCCATCAATTGCGGTAACAAAGAACGACTGCTAGCCGTTCCCTCACCAATAATCGTTGTCAAAATTGATGATGGCAAAACTGGATCTTGCTCAAACCCTCCGCCATGGGTTTGTATTACCGCCACCTCAAAACGCTCTTCACCTTCGACCACTTTATCCAATCGCACTTCAATACCGAAAGTCGCGACCATTTGGTTAGGTGCAAAGATGACTGATAAAGTGGGTGCATCATAATCTTCGTCATCTGTTTCAACATTACCGACTGATAAAACGACTGTGAACGGGGTTACAGGAGGCTTGGACAAACTCAAGGTATAGTTAGCTAGACTTCCCTCTGACACTTGATCTAACCCTGTCAAATTCAGTGTCACCGCCCCGAGTATCTCTTGAGTAAGCACCTCCATCTTCGGGTCATCAAACGGAATCGGTAAAGTTAACCCCCTGAAATCATTAACCGCATCAACATTGACAATATGACGAGACACTATCTCAGCCGGCTCAATAGCAGAGCTGACCCAACCCTCCAAAGAGGCTTTGATATTGGAGGAAATATAGCTTTCTTCAAGGAGTTTTGCGATGCTTTCCGGAATCGGTTCTTTCGGCGTCTCATTGACTTCGTCATGACTGGAAGTGGCTGCGACTAAGTCCTCAATAAAAACGCTGTGGTATTGACTCATAAAAGGGCTTGTCTCATCCAATAAAAAATGGTGGCCATTATTCATAGCCAATACCACTGTGGCATGATCCGCCAACACGATGACATCACCTGTCGATAGATAATCTGCCTCATAGAGGTTCCGCACAGTCCGCTTAGTGAGGTGAACCGCTTGGGCAATACCCTCTATTCTTAATACCTGTGCAACAAAATCATTCATATATTTAAATCCCAACGACTACCAAGACACAAAGCATAACAAATACAATGCCAAGTTAATATTGTACTCAAGACCATCAGCAACAACCAACTGATTATTAATACCCTCCCATTTATCTAAATGTTACACAATAAAAAACCCCAATAAAGGGGTTTTAATCAATCAAGGGGATTTAGATACTGCTCAGAAGATTATGCAATTTTTAATTGATCTTCCGTGGTGGCACGCAAGGCAGCAATACGATCTTCTAGCGGTGGATGTGAGCGGAATAAATCGCCAAAGCTTGATTTTTTGGCTGAAATCCCAAACGCGGCCATTTGGTCGGGTAATTCGCCCGGTTGCATGGTTTGCAAACGTTGTAATGCCGCAATCATATTTTCTCTTCCCGCTAAGTAGGCTCCGCCATTATCGGCATGAAACTCACGACGACGCGAGAACCACATAGCCACAATACTGGCCAAAATACCAAATAAAATTTGTGCCACAATATCCACAATAATAAAGGTCCAACTATGACCTGCTTCTTCATTTTTCAGCACAACGCGATCCACAACGTAAGCAACAATTTTCGCAAAGAAAATCACAAACGTATTCAAGACTCCTTGTAACAAGGCCATGGTCACCATATCACCATTTGCAACGTGCGCCACTTCATGAGCTAAGACGGCTTCCACTTCATTTTGACGCATACTACGCAATAGCCCCGAGGAAACGGCCACCAAAGATGAATTTTTAGTCATCCCGGTTGCAAAGGCATTGGGTTCAGGTGAATCGTAAATTGCCACTTCCGGCATTTTAATGCCCGCTCTCTCAGCGTGACGACCAACCGTGTCCATTAACCATTGCTCGTCAGCATTTCTAGGTTGCGTAATGACCTGAGCACCCACTGACATTTTTGCGATCCATTTAGACATCGCTAATGACACAAAAGAGCCCGCAAAGCCAAATATCGCAGCAAAGGCAAATAAATTGCCTAAATCGAGATTGGTGCCCTGCATATAATTACCAACCCCTAACAAGTTCATCATCAGCATCGCCACGGCCAATACTGCAATGTTTGTTAATAAGAATAAACCGATACGTTTCATTGACTTAACTCTCCATTGAATTATTTTTAAACATTGCCATCACAATAACAATTGTTAATAAGTAATATAAGGTTTTTCTATAGACTTTCAAGTCTTTTTTAAATTTATCTACACCATCCAAAACCTCCAGGCCTGGTTGTTTTATGGTGTATTACGTAGTCTTTTAAGGGTTTTGCAACTTTTGCTTCAAGAGCTGATTCACTTGTGCCGGGTTAGCTTGCCCTTTTGATGCTTTCATGACCTGCCCCACAAAAAAACCAAACATTTTTTCTTGACCGTTTTGATAAGCCGTTACTTGATCGGTATGATTGGCAATCACCTCATCGACCAGTGCTTCAATGGCACCCACGTCGGTAATTTGCTGCAAACCTTTTGCAGCAATAATGGTATCGGCATCGCCCTCACCAGACCAGATTGCATCAAACACCTGTTTGGCCATCTTGCCGGAAATGGTGCCATCCTGAATACGATTAATTAACCCAGCCAACTGAGCAGCCGTCACGGGAGACGCATCAATCGTTAAGTCATGCTGATTAAGTGATTTTGAAAGCTCGCCCATCACCCAGTTCGCTGAAATTTTCGGCGCTTTGGTTAAAGCAACAACCGCTTCAAAATAATCGGCAGTTGCCCGAGAACCCGCTAAAAATGCGGCGTCATATTCTGACAATTCAAACTGTGAAACAAAACGCGCACGTTTCGCATCGGGCAACTCCGGCATTTCCGCTTGAATCGCATCAATGTCTGCTTGCGCAACCACAACTGGCAATAAATCAGGACAAGGAAAATAGCGATAATCATTTGCCTCTTCTTTTTCGCGCATTGAACGGGTTTCATTTTTATCGGCATCATATAAACGGGTCTCTTGAACCACCTTGCCACCGGATTCCAAAATTTCGATCTGACGGTCAATTTCAATTTCAATGGCCTGCTCAATAAACTTAAATGAGTTGATGTTTTTCAACTCGGCTCGCGTCCCAAAAGGTGTGCCCGGTTTGTGAATAGACACATTAGAATCCACACGGAAAGAGCCTTCTTGCATATTGCCATCACAGATGCCTAAATATTGCACCAATTCATGAACCTTTTTGGCATAAGCCACCGCTTCTTTAGCAGAACGCATATCCGGCTCGGAAACGATTTCCAATAAAGGCGTTCCGGCACGATTTAGGTCGATGCCCGTTTGCCCGGGAAAAGCATCATGCAAGGATTTACCGGCATCCTCTTCCAAATGGGCACGCGTCACACCAATTTTCTTCGTTTCACCGTCTACCTCAATTTCAACCACCCCCCCTTTATCGACAATCGGAAAACTAAACTGGGATGTTTGATAGCCTTTCGGTAGATCCGGATAAAAATAGTTTTTACGGTCAAAAATTGAACGCCGACCAATGTCTGCGCCAATCGCCAAACCAAATTGGATGGCTTTTGGAATCACGGCCTTGTTGAGCACGGGCAATTGCCCCGGCATGCCCAAATCCAATAAGTTGGCTTGTGTATTCGGCTCTGCACCATAGGCAATTGGCGAGCCGGAAAAAATCTTTGTTTTTGTGGTTAATTGAGCATGAATCTCTAACCCGATCACAACTTCCCAAGTCATATTATTGCTGTCTCCGTTATTTATAGGTTGCCGGCATCTGACAATGCCAGTCGGTCACTTGCTGATATTGATGGGCAATATTCAACAAAGCGGCCTCGCTGTGATATGGGCCAATCAAGTGCAACCCGACAGGACGACCTTTTGCAAACCCTGCCGGCACCGACATGGCCGGCAGTCCTGCTAAATTAACCGGAATGGTATATAAATCTGCCAAATACATACTGACAGGATCATCTGATTTTTCACCAATATTAAAAGCGGGGGTGGGTGCAACAGGACCCATAATCACATCACAGCTTTCAAACGCTTTTGTGAAGTCATCTCGAACCATACGACGCAATTTTTGCGCCTTGAGATAATAGGCATCATAATATCCGGCGGATAACACATAAGCACCGACCATAATACGGCGTTTCACTTCGGCGCCCAATCCTTCTGAGCGAGATCGATGATAAAGATCTTCTAAACTTTGTGGGTTGTCACAACGATAGCCATAACGAACCCCGTCAAATCGTGACAAATTGGAGGAGGCTTCAGCGGGCGCCAATACATAATAAGCGGGCACCGCCAAATCTTTATTTGGCAGATTCACCGAAATCAGCTCTGCCCCCAAAGCCTCATACTCGGACAAAGCCGTCCGCACGGCTTGTTCGACACTGGCATCCAAACCGGATTCAAAATATTCAGCTGGCACACCAATTTTTAAGCCTTTTATAGATTGGCCTAATTGTTGTGAAAAATCAGCTGCATCCTGCTCCAGGCTGGTTGAATCGCGCTCATCAAACCCGGCCATCACTTGCAGTAACCAAGCTGCTTCTTGTGCTGATCGCGTCATGGCGCCCCCTTGATCAAAACTGGACGCATAGGCGATCATGCCATAACGAGAAACCGTACCATAGGTCGGTTTGATCCCGGTAATCCCACAAAAGGATGCGGGCTGTCGAATCGACCCCCCGGTATCTGACCCGGTTGCCAGTGGCGCTAATCCTGCGGCAATGACCGCTGCTGCGCCCCCGGAGGATCCCCCCGGAACCGCTTGATGATCCCAAGGATTCAAGGTCGCGCCATAGTAACTGCTTTCGGTGGAAGAGCCCATTGCAAACTCATCCATATTGGTTTTCCCCAAAATCGGCATCGCTAATTCACGCGTCATTTCGACGACTTTCGCATCATAAGGAGAAATAAAGTTGTCCAACATTTTAGAGCCACAGGTGGTTTTAATCCCCAAACTACAAAATATATCTTTATGGGCAATCGGAATGCCGGTCAACCGGTGTCCTTTTCCGGCATCCAACAAAGCATCTGCTTGATTTGCCATTTCTAATGCCAATTCTGGCGTGACGGTTACATAGGCATTTAAAGTAGGATCATATTGATCGATTCGATTTAAATAGTGTTGTGTCAAATCGACACTGGTGATTTCACGCTTTTGGAGCTTATCGCTCATTTCTTTTATGGATAACGTATGCATTTACAAAGTCTCTTTATGCTTAATCAATCACTTGTGGGACGAGATACAGACCGTTTTCAGCCTTAGGCGCTAAGGATTGATAGGCTTCGCGATGATTGGTTTCCGTGATGCAATCTTCTCTTAATCGCTGAACTTGATCTAGAGGGTGTGCCATTGGCTCAATGCCATTTGTGTCAATTGCCTGCATTTGCTGAAAAATCGCCAACACATTGGACAATTTTGCCGTTAATTGTTCACCTTCAGCTGGATCCACTGAAATGCCTGCCAAACGGGCAATCGCATCCACTTCGGTTTTCTGTAAAGACACTATTTTTCTCCGAATTTAACTGTTTAAAATGATTAGAAACCTTTGCAGGAGTGGGACACGAAACAAAAATGCGGAAAACTTTTTATTCGTCTAGCCACCCAGTGTAAAGGTCTCGATTATAAATACACCCACCACATTCCATGATTGAATTGTGGCTGCCATCACGATTTGATGCTGATCAAGCGCTTATTTTGCAATATCAAACACCTTAGACACCCCCCGACCACGGTGATCCGAAGCGGCCTGCAACACACCATATTGCCGCACAATTAATTGCACATCGCCTAAATATGCGCTGCGTTTGAGCTGATAGCCCATAATGGTCAGTGCGTCTTCGGTGGCACCGTCTAAATCCGGGTGATACTGAATCAGATTTTTTGGCCATAATTGATGATGGACTCTTGGGGCATCAACCGCCTGTTGTGCAGACATATCCCGTTCCACAACATTCACAAGGGTTTGAAACACCGAGGTGATAATCGAACTGCCGCCCGGCGTGCCAACCACCATTTCAACCTGTTGATCTTTCATGACGATGGTGGGGGACATAGAAGACAACATCCGCTTTTCCGGTGCAATCTCATTGGCCTGACCTCCGATAACCCCAAAAGCATTGGCTACACCCGGTTTGAGACTAAAGTCATCCATTTCATTATTCATTAAAAACCCGGCACCGGTTACCACAACCCCGTTACCAAACGGCATATTTAAGGTATAAGTATTAGACACCGCATTACCCTGCCCATCAATGATCGAAAAATGGGTGGTATCATGCGATTCAGCCAGGCCTGGTTGAATCTCATCGGTTGCTGAAATCGCTTCCAGATTAACAGATTCAGCTCTTTTTAAACTATAAGCATCTGACGTCAAAATGGCTAGGGGTACTTTAACAAAATCTGAGTCACCTAGATAGGCTGCACGATCCGCATAGACTCTTTTTGATAATTCTGCATAAAAGTGTGCGCGAATTGCGGCTTCCGGAAAATCGGCCTTTTCGCCATTAATCACCGCTACTTGAAAATCATTTTGCAATATTTGGCTCATTTTTAACAACTGAACCAAAGCCACTCCGCCAGAGCTCGGTGGCGGTGCAGAAACAACCTGACGACCTCGCCAAGCGGCCAAGACAGGTTGACGCCAAACGGCCTGATAATTGGCTAAATCTTGCTTTGAAATCAACCCATTATGGGCTTTCATTTCAGCCAAAATCAACTCAGACGTTTTGCCAAAATAGAAATCATAAGGACCCGTTTTAGCCAGTCGCTTCAAGGTTGCCGCCAGTTCTGGCTGAACAAAAGACTTACCCGGCTTAATGCCACCAAAATATTGCTTAAAATTAAGCGGCTGATGAATCTTTTTGGGCTTTTGAGCAAGGTAAGACTGATACCATTTGGCTTTTTTAGCCAGTGCATCTGCAACTTGAAAGCCATTTTCAGCCAGTTTGATGGCAGGATCCAGTAAATCTGCCCAAGGTAAGCGGCCAAATTTTCGATGCGCTTGCCACAACCCCATCACGGTTCCGGGAACCCCTGAAGCTTGATGTCCGATTAAAGATTGATACCGAACCGGCTGCTTCTGAGCATCTAAATACAAATCTCGATGCGCAGCCAAGGGGGCTTTTTCACGATAATCTAAAAAGTAAGGTTGGGCTTTATCAACCAACGTCATAAAGCCTCCCCCACCTAAATTCCCGGCCTCCGGATAGGTAACCGCTAACACAAAAGCGGCTGCGACAGCTGCATCGACGGCATGGCCACCCGAGATCAGAATTTGCTGTGCCACTTCAGCACTGTATTGATCCGGCATAGCAACAGCAGCTTGGCTAACCGCCGCTTGCGCCATTGGCGTGCTACTAACCACAAAGAGAATTATTGCGGAGAAAAAATGTCGCATGACAACTCCTTACCCAATACCATCAATGTGAGCATAAACCACCAGGCCTGGTAAAATTTACCGACAAAAAAGGTTCTCATCAAGCCCCAGGTTATTCAGTACGCTCAGTCACTTCAACCAAGTGATAGCCAAATTGGGTTTTGATTGGCCCTTCCAATGAACCCACGTCGGCCGAAAAACACACTTTATCAAACTCAGGCACCATCATACCAGGCCCAAACTGCCCCAAATCCCCGCCACTGTTTCCGGACGGACATTGTGAATGTGCTTTAGCGATCTGTGCGAAATCTTCTCCGCCTTCAATCTGAGCTTTTAATGCCAATGCTTCTGCTTCCGTTTTAACTAAAATATGTCTTGCGCTTGCTAATGCCATCATGGTTTCCTATATTATTTCGCCAAAATTTCGCCAAGTTGCGGCGTTCACTTTTCAATCAAATTCTAATCAAGTTCGCATATAATACCCGAATATGAAAAATGAATCACCCACTTCAAATCAGACAGCATTTGCGCAAATCCCCATGCGATCCGTCGGCCCACTCAAACTGATTGGCGATGTCGTAGACGATCACATTTGTGTCCCTTTAGCCACCTACGAAACTCCTTTATGGCCATCGGTAGCTCGCGGTGCACGCATAACACATCATGCCGGCGGTATTCGTGTCACTATTATTGATGAACGCATGACACGCTCGATTCTACTGGAAGCGCCCAATGCCACCATTGCATTACAAAAAAGCCAGCAAATAAAATCTGCGCAATCACGTTTGCAACAAGTGGTCTCTCAATCCAGCCACTATGCCAAATTACTGGAGATTAATAGTCAAATTGTCGGCAAGCTACTGTATTTGAGACTGGAATTTAACACAGGCGATGCCTCAGGTCACAATATGGTGACCAACGCGGCAGATAAACTCATTCCTTGGATTCTTGAGCAACATCCTGACTTACAATATATCTCTATTTCCGGTAATTACTGCACCGACAAAAAAGTTTCTGCAGTCAATGGCATTCTCGGTCGCGGTAAAAATGTGGTGTGTGAAACAACCCTTCCCAAAAAACTGGTCAAACGATTTTTAAAAACCACCCCGGAAGCCATTGTGGATCTTCACATCAAAAAAGATTTATTGGGCAGCATCATTTCAGGTGGCCTCAGAACGGCCAATGCACATGTTGCCAATATGCTACTGGCATTTTACTTGGCGACGGGTCAGGATGCCGCCAATATTGTTGAAGGCTCTCAAGCCATTAATCACATCGAACTCACACCCGAAGGGGACTTATATTTCTCGACAACCCTTCCAAATTTAATTGTGGGAACGGTTGGAAATGGTAAAGGCCTTGATTTTGTACTCGACAACCTTCAACAACTAAAGTGTGCTGAAAAAACCGCCAGGCCTGGTGAAAATTCCCGACGACTCGCTTGTATCGCCGGCGCAACAGCGCTGTGCGGTGAATTATCGCTATTGGCAGCACAAACCAACCCGGGAGAGCTCATGAATGCCCACCTTCGACTCGAACGTCAAAGCCATTCAGCATAAAACCATGAGCCACACCAATATCACTCAACGCAAGCACGATCACATTGACTGGATCCTTAAGGATAAACTGATTGAACGTAACCAGTCAGGCTTTGATGCGATTAAGCTGACACACAGAGGGTTGCCCGAATGTGACTTTGAAGCCATCGACAGTCAAACCGTTTTTTTATCCAAAAAATTATCTTTTCCGCTCATTATTTCCTCCATGACTGGCGGTGCCGCTCATCAACTCACCGACATTAACCGACATCTGGCGGAAGCGGCGGAAGCCGGTAAAGTGGCAATGGCTGTCGGTTCACAACGAACAATGATTGAAAACAAAGCCGCTTTAGGCAGTTTTCAACTCAGACAACTCGCCCCTTCCATCCCCTTAATTGCGAATATGGGCGCAGTGCAATTAAATTATGGATTTGGCGCGGATCAAGCAAAAATGATGATTGACACCCTTGAAGCAGATGCACTTTATCTTCATCTTAATCCGCTTCAGGAAGTCATTCAGCCCGAAGGGGATACCAACTTTGCACACCTTGCCGAAAAAATTGCACGACTGGTTGATACCCTGCCTGTACCCGTTATCCTAAAAGAAGTTGGCTGCGGACTTTCAGCTGCAGATATCCAACTGGGGCTGGATGCCGGCATTCAATGGTTTGACTTAGCCGGCAGAGGGGGCACTTCATGGAGCCGAATCGAAGCCAATCGTAGTTCAAACAAATCGGACAAACAGATTGGCGTTCTGTTTCAAGACTGGGGACTGACAACCCCCCAAGCCTTAATCGCAGCGCGCGCTTATCAAAATCAGGCGAACTTTATTGCCAGCGGGGGGATTCGCAATGGCATAGATATGGTGAAATCGGTTATAATGGGCGGTCAAATTTGTGGCGTCGCGTCGCCATTACTAAAGCCTGCTTTGGCATCAACGGCAGCAACTTTTGAAACAATACAACAACTACATCAAGAATTTCGAACAGCGCAATTCTTACTTGGCGCGCCAACCTTGGCGAATTTATTTTTAAACGACTCTTTAATTGAGTCGTAACAGAAGACTGTTTTATTAGATGAAAGTGGGAATCGACTTAATTCATTTTGCAACCTCCAACTATTATTTGGATCTGAAAACCTATGCGCAGGAAAAAGGCACTGACCCAAACAAATATTTAATTGGCATTGGCCAAGAAAAAATGTCAATCGCCCCCCCGGATGAAGACATTGTTACCCTATCTGCAAAAGCAGCGGCGCCTATATTAGATCAAATCGACAAAAAACAAATTACCGCTGTGTTATTTGCCACCGAATCCGGCGTAGATCAATCTAAATCCGCGGGTGCTTTTTTGCATGGACTGCTTGATTTACCGAATCGTTGTCGTGTTGTTGAATTCAAGCATGCTTGTTATGCCGGCACGGCTGCCTTACAAATGGCCACCACCATGGTGAGAGCTAACCCTAAAGAAACCATTTTAGTGATCGCTGCGGATATCGCCAAATATGATGTGGATTCTTCCGGAGAAGCCACACAAGGATGTGGCGCAGTTGCAATGTTAGTAACAGAGAACCCACGAATTTTAACCATTGAAGCCGGATCAGGTTACTACACAGAAGATGTGATGGATTTTTGGCGACCCAATCACCGGATGACCGCGTTAGTCGATGGTAAATATTCAACGAAAGTCTATTTAAACAGTTTAAAACACGCCTGGGAACACTTTACCGAGGAGACAGGTCGAACCTTTGAAGAGATTGATGCGTTTTGCTATCACATACCCTTCTCAAGAATGACTGAAAAAGCGCATAAAACCTTGATTAAAAAAGTAGCGATTTCGGTTTCTGATGACACCTTTAAAAGACAAACACAGCCAGGCCAAGTCTACAATCGTTTGGTTGGAAACAGTTATAGTGCCTCTTTATTTATCGGATTTTGTTCTTTTTTAGACAATTCAAATCAAGATCTCACTCAAAAACGATTTGGTTTTTTTAGTTATGGATCAGGTTGTGTTGCAGAATTTTTTAGTGGATTGATTCAACCTAACTATCAAAAATACTTAATGACAAAAAGCCATCAACAGCAAATTGCAGATCGGCAAGCATTAGACTATCAAACCTATTTAGACTTCTATCACACCGACTCTTTAGGCCAAAATAACATTACCTTCGCTAAAAATAACCTTGGTCCCTATCGGCTAACCGCTATCCAAAACGATATCCGTTATTATAAAAAAATCTGTTAGATCACACCGCTAATACATAAAAAAACCGCGCCCTTTATTTACAAAGGGCGCGGTTCTTTCGAGTATAAACCCGTATAAAAACGACTAAGACGCTATTCTAGAATACCGTTTTACATTGCTCAGTCGTCGTTGGCACCTTGGTTATTGTTGAAGTCAAATCGAATGAATCTGCAAAGAACTCTTGTACATATTCATTTGTTTCCAATGACCGATAAGAAGTGGCGATACATGAGGAAGTCGCGCCACTACATTCACTCACTCCCGTTGGTTCCAAGTTCTTTAAAGTATAAGTACTGCCCAGTACATTAATGTAAGCAACAAACTTCTGATTAGGATCTTGGGCGTAACTCCCCTTAATTAAGTTATATTGATTTTCTTCTTTTTGACAAACAGAAACCGTCCCATCTGACTGGAAGAAAAAGCGGAAGCCATTTGTTTGATTGGCTATTTTTAAATTTTTGCCTCCGAAGGCCTCAAAGACTTTGGTCGTCCCAATATTTGGATTAAAAGCACCACTGGCAGTTTTTTTGGCACTTGCTAAAGTAGTTGTAAAGTCTCGAGAAGTATAATCAAAGGTATTATCGGTTCTAATGGCAACTGCATTTTTAAGCCGGTCAGTAGAGTTATCCTCCAATGCCACGTCTTTAGCAACCTCTGCACTAAATAAACTCTTTTTCAATTCTGCCAATGTTGGCGATGCTGATGGGCTTACATTACAATTGCCCGCATTATCACTATAACTAGTTTTATCTTCTGAAACTGCCAGGACACAGTTTAGATACTTGTTCAATTCACTAATTTCACTGGCTTTAAACGGATTCGTTTTCGATGTTTTCGTTGCCACGAAACTGAAAATAGATGAGGCCTTTGTCGAAATCGCAGAAAGTGGATCAACTTTTTCACCATCACTAAAATCAGCATTTAACAATAATGCACGATATGTAGCGGGCAAGAAATCTTTTAACTGAGTAGTCGGATTAGTATTTTCATTGACAAAAGCCTGTGCGATGGCTTCCGCTAATTTATGAAAATGAATACTCATTTTAAACGCTCGCGCTTGATTTCGCACATTAGCCTCAAATGGATCTATGCTATTGGGATCTGGTGCCTCCCCAGTCGCTCGCGTTTGCGTCCCAAGAAAACTGCTCATAAAGTCGTTAAATTTAGTTTTAAATTCAGCCTTGGTCAATCCATCGGGAATATCATCATTTGACAAGTTTTCAATTTCTTGATTTAGAGTGGATATAGCGGTCACCTTTAAACCGCTGGTATTATTGTCTAATAGCAAGCTCATGGTCGCATTATAAACCTGAGTGGTTAGCAAATCCCGTCCCGTCTCGACTCGGATAACCCCCCCTTCTTTCAATGAAGCATCGCCTTGTAAACAATTGCGTGATGCCGGATTTTCACAATAATTTGTGCCATCTTTTGCCACTGAGAAATAGCCGTCTTTATCCGTGAAGGCACTGGGTTCGAACTCTGAATCATATTTGCCATTTTTATTGACATCGACATAAACGGTTGCATAAGCAACATAATCGTCTACCACAGCACCCGACATCTGCACCGTTGATACAGATCCGGAATCACTACTCCCACCACCGCCACAACTGGCCATCGCCAATAATATCGCTGAAACCGAGGTGGCCATAATCGACTTTTGAAATAAACTGTTTGATAATTTTTTCATGATAAGCGCCTCAACCCTTTTTTAGAAATAAAACTCTAGACCTAAATTAACTTGCACCATTTTGGGCAAATCAATTGTTTCATCTGTTGCGGAACCCAAGTTACCCAATTTTGATAAATCGCTCATTTCTTCAAAAGCAATATCCAGATTTAATGGTCCCCAAGATAGGCCGGGGGCATAGAAGCTACGCTTATCACCAGCAAGATTAGAATGGTAACTAACTCTGATGTCAGGGACCAATGCATAATACCATTCATCACCCGACGCATCCGTTGCATAAGCGGCTGCTACAGAGAGCCATTGTTGCTTCTGGTTTAAAAGATTAGGTGCATCATTTAAATCTGCTGACCCCGACAGCGTCCAATGGCGATTTTTACTATAATAGGCTGCTTCTACACGCGCTTGAGGTGTTAATTCAACGGCTTCGTTGAGCGCATATTGCCTGGCAAAATATTTTTCAGTATAAGCTTGATTAGAGATTCCGACCCCCAGATCGTTATAATTAAATTTAGGGCTATTGATGTTTTGCACCATCAAGCCTGCCATCCAATTTTCGGCGAACCATTGCGCACCAAGGTCTAATCCAAAAGCATTCTCAGTTTCATTTAAATCACTGTGGTCACTGAGATCTGATGCAATGGTAATATCTTGATTATTAGCTGTTTGTGTCAGGTATTTTTTAAAAGAATTGACGGACTTGACCAAGCTGGCTTGAATCATTTTGGCTCTGAAGCCAACCGCTAACTGGCCGTCATCGTTTTGATAAAACTCGTCACCATAGGTTAAGGCTACCTCTGTTGAAACCGCCGTCTTAAGATAGATTCCCGTTTTAACATCCAAGGCATTAACCAAGTCGTTATCGGTAAAAGTATTATTCAACCCAGTAGGAACCAATTGGCTAGGGTCGAAAGTGACCGGACGATCATCACTTAAAAGCCCACCCGTGCCGGAGGCTGCAAAAGACATCTCTAGCCCAAATCCGCCTAATTTATTATGGGTAAAAACCAGTGGCAGATTTCCTTGCGCATCCAATTGAAAGGAAAAGTCATCCCGTACTTTGGTAATCATGTTGACCAGCTCTTGCTCCAATTCTGTTGCTTGAACAACCGCAGATTGCGAAGAACTGTCAAATTTGGTTAGAATCGGTTTGATGTTATTCACATACTGATCATTCAACTCACCAAACCCTTTTTGCTGAAACCTAAATCCGCCAGTTAATCCAAAACCAAAATTATTTTCAATATGTAAATTCCCACCAATCCAAGCGGGGTTTGCCGTACTAGAGAAAATGGTATGATTATTACTAGCCTGGCCATATCCTAAGTTAGACCCCGTCAGAAGGGGTTTTGATGCCGCAAGGCTAGCAGAACTTGACATAACCAACAGGGTTGCGAGCGTCAATTTTTTTAATTGCATAGGTTTATCCTCTATTTAGCACTAAGGGGTTATGCGCTGGCGATAGGACTGCCCCTCCTCCGCAGGCACGGCTGTAGAATTCATTTCCTTGTATTTTGCCATGTTTTTTTCCATTTTAGTGACAAATGTGCATTTTTTATTTTTTGCGATTTTAAGTAATTGATGATGACGGTCGGCAAGACTTTCAATACGCACTAATTCTGGCTTTGTCAGTCCATCCAAAGTTGTGCGTTCAAGATGATTGTTTGCAGATGCGCTCCCCGATAAAAAGGCAAGCGCCATATCCGTCACTGCTTGGATACCAAACACCCGCTTTTGCCGATCTTCTTTGATTTTAAACAAGTCCTGTACCGCTTTTTCAATCAACAATAACTTGGGCTCAAGCTGATCACAGCTCAGTCGCGAATCTCCCGGCTGTGACACCACAACCGGTTCAAGATTCACGGGTTTATCAAGCGCTGAAGCACACCCTGAAAACATTAAAGCCCCTGCTAACCCGAGTACAGCTAAATGTTTTGTGCATTTCATTTGATGTTCTCCAATTTCTAAAATGAAGCTGCAGTGGATATAAACAGATTCATACTGTTAATCGAAACATTTTGTACACGTGTTGATGAATTAAACAAGTCAGCTTGACCTGAACCTTGAGCATAATTTAGCCCAACCGTAATATTCGACCCCTTGGTATACCGAGACAAAGACAAGGCGCCACCGATCATATCCACATGATCTTGTTTATAGGTTGCCACATCACTTTTCGTATTTGCATTATTGGTATAGACGCCCCCTCTAACCGCCCAAGCTGGATTCAAGAAGAACTCAACCCCACCGGCGAGATTCCATGTTGCCTCATAAATATCTGTTTTAGAAGCATAGCCAAAGTCTACAGAATACAGCAAGGCATCGGTTGCAAAATAAGCCACGCCCAGATTGAGTTCTACCGGCAATTCATTGTCTTGGTTTTTCTGCAATGCTGAGCTGGCAGCCTGACTTAAATCTAATGGATCCAGCTGGTTATCATAAGTTGAACAGTTTGAATAATCCCCTGCAACCGTGGCACTTTCGGTACATAAATTATAGGTTGCGTTTTCTCGACTCTCAGGATTCTGACTCAACATAAAGGTTGTTTGAGCCATTAACCCAACGGATACTTTGGGAGCCGGTGCCCACATAACCCCTAAGCGTGGCTGTAAACCAAATTCTTCTGTTTGAATTTTTTGGTAATAAGTGCCGTCTAATAAAGCATTTTGACCTGCATTAGATTGGCCTGCCGGAATAACCCCGGTAGCCTTAATATACTGCCAGTTTGTCAGCTCTTTTTTGCGCATATAACCATAAAGAGTGACACCAACTGACAAGTCTTTATTGACGGCGGTTGCATAAGAAACCCCCGCCAAGGTGGTGGTATCTTGATTATTAAAGTCAATTTGTTGGTTATCTATTTTTGTCATCCCTAGGCTTTGTGCTTTCGTGCTGGGCGTGAAATTTGTAAATTGATCACTCTGGTCTTCCAAATCATAATTAGGAATTGCGATCGAAAAACCAACCGTACAGTCATCCCCTAAAGGCTGAGTGGCGCCGAAATAATTTGCAACCATTCCAGAGGAATTACGCTGCCATTTATGATTACTGCTATTAATATTACTGTACTCAATGGTCTTATAATTATAAGCATTCACAGAGCCGGAAATTTTTGGACTGGTTCCATAAATCACACCGGCCGGGTTGTAATACAAACCAGAAGCATCATCTGCAATCGCAGTATAAGCCCCCCCCATCCCGGCAGACCGATCCCCCACTAAAATATCCTTGTAATGATATTCATCCGCAAATGTTGGCGTTGACATCACCATAGTAGAGATGGCAACTAAAATTGATCTTTTTAATGTTAAATTAGTGATATTCATTGAAACGCTCCTGTAACTTGGCCAAGTTAATGGTTGATAAGCCATTTTTCTCAATTAAAGTGTCCATTTCATTTATCCGTTCACCTAATGGCGGGTGAGTTTCAGACAAGATTTGCATCTGCACAGATTGATTCTTTTCAATTCGATTAAAATAACGCATCAATGCCGTTGGATCATAGCCCGCATTAGCCAGCAAAAAGACACTGGTACGATCCGCTTCAAACTCATCCTTTTTCGATTGCAGCCCCTTATTAAAGAGTATTTCCATCGTTTCATCCAAGGCTTCATTAAAGGCTTGAGTGGCTGCTCGACCACCACCGGAAAGAATTGCACCTAAGCCATCCTCTTTGCTCCCCTTCTCGCTGCGTAAGCGCACTTTTTTGACATAATGTCGTAACTCAACATGGCCAATTTCATGTGCTAAAATTGCAGCCAGTTCCGATTCATCTTCAACATTATTTAAGGCCCCTTTCGTAACAAAGATATAACCGCCGGGTGCGGCAAAAGCATTAATCATATCGGTATCAAGGACGATAAAATGGTATTGCAATTCAGATCGCTCGCTCATTTGTGCCACGACCTGACCCACTTTATTCACATAAGCATTTAACTGATCATTTTGAAGTGGTTGGTATTTTCCAAGAACTTTACTCGCCAACTCTCGGCCGAATAGAATCTCTGTCTCAATATCATCTTCGGTGTAAGGTGCATCGGGAATCGATGCAAAAAGTCGCTTATGAAAATTATCCTCTGGCTGAGACATACCATTAGACATTACCGCCATACCTAAAACGACCACAGCCACCTTTAATAATTTTGAATCACTTACGCGCCATACTGTTTTCATTAGCGACCTCCTACCAAGGGTTGACTAAATTGCTCTAGTTCCTGACTCGAAACGCTAAAGGATTCCATATAACGAACGCCCTCTAAATTAGCAACGATATCACCACTTGCTTCTGCCCGAGCAGTTGCAGCCAATCCACGTGCCGCAGCAGCAGTGGTAATAGCAGAGGCACGACGCCTAACATCCTTTAGTTCCGTTTGGTCATCACCCGGTAATACTGTCACCCGATCATTGGTGGGGGTTTCTCTCACTAAGAACTTTGACACCCAGCCAGTTTTTTTTTCGACGGACACGTTCAACCAAACACCTTGCTGGTCAAGCACATTGACTTGATCGCCCTTCACCAATTCGGCTACCAAATCTGCTTGAAAATTAGGTTCTTTCAAGACCTTAGCCTTGTTACTGGAAATATATTGCGGCGCGGCCTGTACCGTTAGAGAGACCAACATCAAACTGGGTAACAAAGAAAAAAAGTACTTTAATGGACGGTTTTTCATAACTACATCCCTTCTTATTAAAAACAAACTAGACTTAATATTACCGCCAATATACACGATATTCAATTGAGATATATAAACCTTGAGTGTGTTTGCAAGCCGTTATAGCAAGCTATCTAACTTTATGCTATATTCTTACTCAGGATTAATCATACCCCCGAACAGCTTAATCAAACCTGAAATTAGTCATTAAATATTCAGTATCAATCGTTCCCCCCACTCAAGGAGGCAAAATGCAACTTTCAATCACTCCATATATGGTCTTCATTCCTTTAATTGCACTTTTAAGTAGTTGCGGGGGAAGTAGTGGCGACACAACAACAGAAACAAACAACACCACTGACCAACAAAAATCAGCACAGTTTATTATTGGTGCCAAGTATGATGACACCACGACCAAAACAACTCGAGCAGAAACCACCTTTGGGCAGGACGCCGATGAGGATGGCGGAGTTTGGACAGCCATCACACCATCCAACTTTAAAGTGGCATTCAAAAGTGCCACCTTAACCCACAAAGACGGCACCACCTACGCCCTCATCCCAGACAGTGGTACCCTTACCAATAGCACCGTTATCGACTTAAGCACCGATTCCTATGTCATTAATAGTAGTGATATCCCGAATGGCGAATATGAAAGTATTTCAGCGGAAATTTATTATCATCAAATTACCATGCCAATGAACATTCCCGTGGAATCTCAAGTCATTCGTGTCTACTTAAGTGATGATGACTTTAGCGCTGAAGGAAACCTAGGCCATCACCAGGGCGACATTACCCTAATCGGCGCTGATGGCATTGAAAAAGGTTGGGCCATCGGGGACAAACCCTGGATTGTTTCAAATGTAAGCAACATTCGTTCTGAAACGCAAAATGGGGCAGCAGGCGTTGACCAGGAAACGGGGCATGCCCGAGGTTACTATGGAGACACAGACCTTTGGAATAACGCACTGATTGACAATGGTTTTACCTACTATGATCCCAACCAAGGCAGCGAACAAGACATTTACAATATTGCCTCACCCCTAAACTTAACCGTCACTGACGACAGTCAATTTGAGGTAACGATTACCTTTGATCTAACCAATGCCTGGCGATTTGAAGACTTTGATCCAACTGGCACAGATGGGCATGGCGTTTTCAACCCAAGCACCGGCGGCATCCAGGACACCAACAACCTTAACCCGAATAGCACTCAATTACAGGATGCTGCTTGGTATAACGACACCGCTAAAAACGGTGCTGAATGGACACCGGTTTTTGATATGCCTACCGTGACCCAAAAATAGCTCAAAAACTCGTCCCTTGGGATAAGACAAACGTTTTTCTCAAGGGTGATTCTAACCCGAGATTTATCCCTTTAGGGCTCTCGCGACAATATCTCAGCGACAATATCTCAATTTTTTGCAGAAGATGCTGACTTTCTAATGCATCAGGCGTTCTTTTCGACAAATATTCCATCCATCGAATACTGGCTAACTTATAGCCATAGTTAGCCGTTTTTTGAATTAAATCTCTCAGCGTATTTAGAGCAAGCTTTTCCTTCACCAAAGAGGCCGCGACCAATTGCGACTCTACCGATGCCATGGACAATATCAACTTATCCAGTTCCCCAGTTTTACCAGACAACCAAGCCTTGGCAAAACTTTGGTATTGTGTCGGAAGTTTATCCACCTCTGACAAGGTGAGGTCTCCAGACAATAAATGATAATACGCCTCCAACTCTGGCGCCTTAACCAACGGACGAACCTGCAAATACAAGGCACAATCAGACGACCTAAGAACCGCTGCCTGAATAGCGCAATCTGCAATATAAACCCGCGCTAAAGTTTCCAGATTGGCGCTTTGTTTTGCTTGACTAATGGCTTTTTTACGCTCGCTGTCAGCTAAAATCACTCGTCCTTCCAAATAATATTGCTGATAATTTTGAAAGGCAGAAACCGCCTTAACCTGCCAAGCATTTTGCGGTTGCGTAAACTTAATTGAGCAGCCCGACAGTACCGCTATCGAAACCCCTAACACAATTGACAGCCTGCTTTTCATCTAAGGCAACTCCAAACGATTCGAGTTTTCATCTTGCATCATATAATCAACCTTATCAATCAGTTGATTGACTTTTTCTACACTCTTCAACAACTGTTGTTTTAAAATCAAAATATCTTGATCCGTTCCACCGACTGCTTGAACCGTACTTTCCAATGTATTGAGTTTAAGGGTCACATCCGTCAGAATCGTCGAAACTTGCACCATAATATCTTTTGAGGGTAACACAATCGTCTCATTTAAATTTTCGACCAGGCCTGACACCCCTAAAATGGTTTGTTGTAACGTTTCAATCGACGCCTGGGTTCTATTCAAGGTATCCGATAAGGTTTGACCATCTTCGGGATTCCCCGTTAGGCTTGAAACAAATGAAGGACTTTCCTTTAAATCCCGAATAATCACTTCTAAATGATTGAGCGTCTGAAACAAGGCGCCATCAGGATTAGAAATTTGGTGCGTAATTAACGACAAATCCGCCACTATCGCTATCAATTGATTAACCGTCGGTTCCAATTTAATAATAATGTCATTAATATCATCACTCACAGTCATCTCAACTTCATGACCCTCTTCTAAAAGGGGTGATGTTCGATCAGAAAGAATTTCAATATAAGGCGAGCCAATCAACGGTTTTTTTAGCATAAGCCGGCTATTCTCAGTGATCCACTTTCGATTCATCTCGTTTACATAAAAACGCAAATTGACCTGACCCGTTTCCGTTAAATGAATATCATCGATATACCCTACTTCAAATCCAGATAACAATAACGGCATCCCCACTTTAAAAGATTGTGCGCTGGGTGTTGTAAAATGGAAATGATACTTTTGGGCAAACACCCCTTTTTGAAAAAGTAAGTAACCTGTTAACCCTAACGTCACCGCCCCCAGGGTCAACATAAACAAACCCACCGCTAATTTCAGTCTGAAATATGACATGCTTGTCCTTGATAATGCACTCGGTTACTGGTCAGTTCTAGAATAAAAATATCTTTCTGACTATCCAATAAGGTTAGAAGCGCCAAAGTCTGCTCAATCGCATCTGCGTGTCCCAATAATAACAACGGTAACACAATATAGATGGCCTCTCTGGGCATCCGCTCTGCTCGCAACAACATCGTAGCAAATAATTCCAAATCTGAACAAGTACCAACTCGCTTTTCTTCAATCGTGGTTAAATTCAACTTCGCCAATAAACTGCTAGCCCGTTGCTGTGATTCCTGAACAGGCATTAAGCGATGCACTTCATCAATTAACGCAATATTTTCCTTCATCGTCAAATTAGCCAGCAAAGGGGTTTTATCAGAGACGATTATCCCCTCAGGGTGGTTATTTATCCACGCTTCCATTTCGGCATAACGTCTGAAAAATTTTACACTAGCCATATCAGCAATGACACCGCCTCAATCACAAAAAGCGCCACAAATAAGCTCACCATGCCTTTTAAAACAGCAACGGGAATATCACTATAACAACTGCCCGTTTTCAATCCGCTGTGAATTGGCAGCAACATTATAAAGAAACCAAACGTCATGCTTTTTAGCAACAACATCAAAATATTATCCAAAGACACTGCATTTAATAAAATACGTAAGTAACTAATTAATTCCATTTGCAAAAAAAATACTGAAAACACATAGCCACTCACCAGCATAATAACCGAGAAAACAATCGCCAACCCAGTAACACTAATAACACCGCTTAAAATTCTCGGTAAAAACAAATAGTCAATTGGGTCAATTTTATAAGTCTGCAACGCATTTAATTCATAGTTAACATGCATCAATGCAATCTCACTATTAACCGCTGCACCTGAGCGCAAAGCAACCAACAATGCCGTAAAAAATGGCGAAAACTCGTTAAAAATAAAATAAACCAAAATACTGCCTATTTCATTTAACACCCCCAGTTCTGAAGCCAGCAGAATCACCGAACCGATAATAATACTACCGAAAATAAATGCGATGAAGATAAAAACAGGCAACACCTGAACAGCGGTAAAGTAGATTTGTTTAACCAATACCATTCGCATGGCAGGATGATAACTTTGGGGTAAAAAAGCATGCCAAAAGACTGACAGCGCAAATTTAACAACACTGGCAGTGTTGTTAAAACGCTTTAATGTCAGATCGCCTAATTGTGCAATTTGATTTAGCATATCAATTTTTAAAACATCCTTAAAAGCAAATAAAGACCCCTAACCAAGATTCTGCAAAATATTTTATGATTGTAAACTAAATTTCACTTCGCATTTATTTAGACACAAAAAAACCCGCAACAGCGGGCTTAATTGATAAAACTGGCAGAG
>Ga0210037_1000158_pt1 | contig 58167 bp, 55 predicted proteins | sample CryGey08umfilter_3_FD_185451 | JGI IMG/M metagenome (GOLD analysis project Ga0210037, IMG submission 185451) | Groundwater microbial communities from aquifer in Utah, USA - Crystal Geyser 4/9/14 0.8 um filter (SPAdes) (version 3) | ecosystem: Environmental > Aquatic > Deep subsurface >...
TTGTTTATCATATCCGTATAAATATTTAAAGTTACTAAAAAAGTTATTCCGAAAATTTTTTTGTCTTTGAAGGGACAAAAATTTTCAAAATAACTTTTTAAACTTACACAGTTATTGAAATACTACCTAATCAATAACTTCTGGTTCAAATAAAATCACTATCTATTTGGATAATTTTGAATTCTCTTTTTAATCTCTGTTTTAAACGAATCAACACTTATTCCTTTTGCAAATCTCTCTTCAAAAGTGAGTGTGCTTTTGTTTTTTAAATTGTATAATGTGTTTATCATTGTAGCATCATCTAAGGCTAAAATCCAATCAATAAGTTCTCTTTTTTGGTCTAAAACTTTCATGTTACTATTTTTAATTATCCAAATTTACTAAATTTTGTCTTATTTCGACTAGCTTTCAATTTACTACTTTCCCAAAATCGATCCAATATCAGGTTTAAAATAATTTGGTCCTTTTAAAACCTTGCCATCTTCTCTATAAATAGGTTTGCCATCTTCGCCCAATTTACTCATGTTACTTCGTTGAATTTCATTGAAAACTTCGTCAATTTTGTCTTGCAATCCGTGTTCGATAATCGTGCCACAAAGAATGTATAACATATCTCCTAAAGCATCTGCAATTTCAACCAAATCATTGTTGTTTGCAGCTTCTAAATATTCTTCATTTTCTTCACGCATCAATTTATAGCGCAATAATTTTCGGTCATCGCCAATATCAGCAGTTGGTTTTTGGTGCATTCCTAATTTAAACGCTTCATGAAAATCGGTTACTGCTTGTATTTTATCTTTCATTTTTTGAGATGGATTTTAGTCTATTTTTAACAAACAAAAAATAGAATTCTTTCATGATTTAATTCGTAATTTTGCATTCGAAAAATACAGAAACTTTTTTAAAAAGAAGTCTGATTTTTTTTTAAAATCAACTAAGAATTACAGCTATGTTTTTAAGTGCCTTTTTTTCAACTGGAAGAATCATTTTTATCATCTTTTTTGTGATTTCTTTTACTTCATTATTAGTTTGGAGTTATAAAAAAGACACCAAAAATCATGAACGATATTATAAAAATGCAGGAAAAAAAGTAGCTATTTATGGCGGAATTATCATTGCTATTTTTGTAGCACTGAGATTTTTATTTGGAAATTATACAGAAATTCTCAATTTTCTCCATTTTTTGAGTCTTTCCCAAGACAACTGATATCTTTGTGTATAAATAAAAAAACAGCTTACGTCTAACAAGAAATAAAACAAACTGATGCCACTTGGCGGATTGTGACTTGGTAAAAAATCAAACACTCCAAACGCGGTTGCTGGCCATTTCCAACATCCAAAAGCAGTACCACCAATTTCTAAAATGGCTACTAAAATATACATTGAGTAGAAAAAAAGACGGTCTTTTTGTCTTTTCCAAAGTAACAGAAAAACAATAATCGTCATTAAAAATCCAAAAAAATCAGCAAAAAATACCAAATAAATCGTTGCAAAAATTGCAATACAAATTTCAAAAAATTCTTCAACTGCCTTTTTGTGTTTTCGAACAATGGATGCTTTGCTAAACATAAAAATTCTGCCATACAAAGCTGCATGTCCAATTGGCACATATAAAGGCACATTTTCCAATCTATAGGTGTACATTCCTAGCAATCTCGAAAAAAAATATTCACCCATAAAACCTAAAATAACGGCATAAATCATCAATTCTTTGACTCTTGGATTTGATCTAAAATACATTTTAAAAAATCCTGCAAACATCAATAAGTTAATCCAAATTTGAGAATTGGAAATGTGATTTGCAAAATATAAACTGTCAAAAAAAAGTACAAAAACAAAAAACACAAAGCGACCAATTTCTCTGTTAAAAATGGCAATAATTTGCTTTACATCTTCTTTTGGAACCGAAGTTATGAGCATGAATCATAAAATTTAAAACACGTTGAAGTGTGATCATTGACCATGCCAACTGCTTGCATGAAAGCGTACATGACTGTGGAACCCACAAATTTGAAGCCTCGCTTTTTCAAATCTTTGGAAATTTTGTCAGAAATTTCAGTGGTTGCTGGAACTTCTTTGGGTTGATGAAAACAATTTACTATGGGTTTTCCATCAACATAACTCCAAATAAAATCAGCAAACGAACCAAATTCTTTCTGGATTTCTATAAATAATTGTGCATTTGTGATGGCACTCTGAATCTTTAATCTATTTCTGATAATGCCTTCATTTTGCAATAATTCTCTATACTTTTTTTCAGAATAATTCGCAATTTTTTGATAATCAAAATCATCAAAAGCTTTTCTGAAATTGTCTCTTTTGTTTAAAATTGTCAACCAATTCAATCCTGCTTGAAAAGTTTCCAACAATAAAAACTCGAACAAAACAGCATCTTCATATACTGGCTCTGCCCATTCTGTATCATGATATTCTTGATACAATTTACTGTCTGTAACCCAAAAACATCTTTGCTTCAAAAGAAATTAATTGATATTGAAATTTATTTTTTTAAAATGGTGTTAAAAGAAATGAAAACCTATCAAATCTTAAATAATTTTTGCAAATTTACAATGCTTAAATGATTTAAAAAATGAAAATCTTAAAATCACTACTTTTTCTTATTTTAATTTCGTTCATTTTATGGAATTGTAGTTCAGTACCAATTTCCAAAAAAAAAACTGAAAAAGAGAAACCTGTAGTGATTGCCAACGATAGTTTAGAGTATGAAATTATCATTATTGATCCTGGATTCAACTATTTTTTAAACGCAGTTGCACAACCTGTTGGGTATTATACCCAAAATTATATGGAATCTCGCAACAAAGCTTGGGTGATAACTTGGAATATGAGGGCGCAAAATCCGATGCAATACAATCCAAATATTTACGAAAACACGATTGATTATCAGCCAAATATTGATTATGGCTATGAAGTAAATTATAAATTATTCAATTATTTTTTGTTTGCGCAACAAAAATATCGGATGAATTTAGGTGGTGGTTTTAATTCCTTTAGGATTAACTAGCTATTTTCATATATTTTATAAAACTATAGTCAAATTTATTTTTTTCATCAGCTTTAAAATCGGTTCTTTTTACTTCTTCCCAAATATCTAAATCAATTTTAGGAAAATAAACGTCTGCTTCAAATTCATGATGAACAAGCGTAATATCGAGCGAATCAACCAAATTATTTTCAATTGCGTAATTATAAATTTGTGCACCTCCAACAATAAAAACTTCTTCATTTGAGGGTGATATTTTGATGGCATCTTCCAAATTATTGGTAGTAAAACAATCTTCTTTCAAAAAGTTTTTATCAGTACTCACAATTATAGTTATTCTATTTGGCAACGTTTTTCCAATAGATTCGTATGTTTTTCTACCCATTATAATATGATGACCAGTTGTTAACTCTTTAAATCTTTTCAAATCTGCAGGTAAATGCCAAATCAAATCGTTATTTTTTCCTAGTGCATTATTTTTAGAAATAGCAGCAATTATTGTAATCATAAAATTATTTAATTATTTTAATGTCCTGAAACTTCACCTCTAAAGCCAACACAATTTCAACAGTTACCTCATTTCCAGAGAGTTTTGCAGGAGTTTTGATTTCTATAGATTCCACTACCTTTTTTAGTTCCTCATGCACAGTTTTATTGGTAATCGTTGTGTTTATAAAGTTTATTTTTCCGCTATCAGAAATGTCAATTTTCAAAAAATAATTGGTTTCATTTTTTAATAATGATAAAACTTTCGGATTTAAATTGGTGATGATATATTGTTGCAATTTTGCTTGTAGTAAACTTTCGTTATGTCCTTTTATTTTATTAAAAAAAATTTGTTCAAAAACTGGAAAACTATCAACTTCTGATAAAATCATCTTTTTTTTATCCACTTGAGATAAAATCGCAGTTGTTAATAGTAAGAAAAAAATGAAAAAAATTTTATGCATAGTTCAAAAATAACTTAAAAGTGCAACAATTTGACGATTTTTATAAATTTTCATCAAAAAAAACAAATTACGAAACCGATTTAGGAGCAAAAGTACTGAAAATCAAGCAAAAAAAAATCGCTAATATTTTAAAAAAACAACAAATTAACTTTGTTTTTTTTTTGAATAATGGCATTTTGAAGTAAACATTTTAAAGAACTCGCAATTCTTTCCATTTATTTTTAAATATTGTTTGACGTTATAAAGCCGTTATCTACTTTTACCAAATAATTAAACTAAATAATTATGGCAATAAAAAAACAATTTTTAAAGAGTAAACCAGTTTGTAAAGTAACTTTTTCTATTCAAGCTGAAAACGCTGAAAATGTTGCAGTTGTAGGAAGTTTTAATGATTGGAGTGAAACAGCAACACCGCTTAAAAAATTAAAAAACGGAACCTTCAAAGAAACAATGGACTTAGAATCTGGAGTTACTTATGAATTCAGATACTTGGTTGATGGACACTACGTAAATGATGAAGAAGCTGACAGCTATGCTTGGAACGATTTTGCCGGAGCAGAAAACAGCGTATTAAGTTTGTAAATAATCATAAAAAACTTTCTCCCGAAATTTCGGGGATTGAAAGCTCTTTTTTTGTTTTTAAACTGCAACAATTCCTTTGATATGAGGATGAGGATTGTAGTTGATCAATTCAAAATCTTCAAAAGTAAAATCTTCAATATTTTTTACTTTCGGATTTATATTCATAGTTGGCAATGGTCTTATTTCTCTTGATAATTGCAATTCAAGCTGCTCAATATGATTGTTGTAAATATGCGCATCTCCAAAAGTGTGAATAAATTCGCCAGCTTCCAAACCACAAACTTGTGCAATCATCATCGTAAATAATGCGTAAGAAGCAATATTAAAAGGAACTCCTAAAAATATATCAGCACTTCTTTGGTACAATTGACAGGATAATTTGCCATCAGCCACATAAAACTGAAAAAATGCGTGACAAGGAGGCAATGCTACTTTTCCATTGGCAATATTTTCAGCAAAAGACTTAAAAGTATCTGGCAACACTGATGGATTCCAAGCAGAAACCAACATTCTTCTGGAGTTTGGATTTTTTTGTAAGGTTTCAATCACTTCTTTGAGTTGATCAATTTCATCACTATTCCAATTTCGCCATTGATGACCGTAAACTGGGCCTAAATCACCATTTTCATTTGCCCATTCATTCCAAATTCGCACGCCATTTTCTTGCAAATAATTGATGTTTGTATCTCCTTTTATGAACCACAATAATTCATAAATAATTGATTTTAAATGTAGTTTTTTTGTAGTTAACATTGGAAAACCTTCACTCAAATCAAAACGCATTTGATAACCAAAAACACTTTTTGTTCCAGTTCCTGTTCGGTCTGCTTTTTCATTTCCTTTTTTTAAAACGTGTTTTACTAAATCATGGTATTGTTTCATATTTATTTCAATTTCAATTTTGATGTAAAAATAAAGCATCAATAAAAATTCTTGATGCTTTAAATAAATTCCTAATAAGTTATTAACCAATAATCATTCCTGCAATAGCAGCAGACATTAATGAAGCAATGGTTCCTCCAAGCAACGCTTTCATTCCAAATTCTGATAAAGTTTTACGCTGACCTGGAGCTAATGAGCCAATTCCACCAATTTGAATTCCAATAGAGGCAAAATTCGCAAAACCACACAACATATAAGTTGCCATAATTACTGATTTGTTAAAATTTAAATGAACAGCACTTGCTAAATTTTTCAATTCTGCCAGCTGAATATAGGCAATAAATTCACTTGCTGCCAATTTGATTCCTAATAATTGTCCCATTAAAGCCATGTCTTCTTTGGCAACTCCAATCAACCACATCAAAGGTGCAAATAAATATCCCAAAATAGCTTCAATAGAAAAAGAACTATAAGCAGTATTTTTTGCCATCCAAGAATTTAAATTTGTGATATCTCCAACCCAACCCAAAATTCCATTTAACATCGCAATTACAGCCACAAAAACCAATAACATGGCTCCCACATTTACTGCCAAACGTAAACCTTCAGTAGTTCCATTTGCAATGGCATCCAAAATATTTGAACCTATTTTTTCTTGAGAAACAGTCACATCAGTATTTACTTTTTCGGTTTGAGGATATAAAATTTTTGAAATTACAATTGCTCCAGGAGCAGCCATTACTGAAGCTGCTAATAAATGTTTTGCAAAAACCAATTCTAGTGCTTTGTCTCCAGCTCCTAAAAATCCGATATAAGCAGCCAAAACTGCACCAGCAACTGTTGCCATTCCACCAATCATCACCAACAACATTTCGGATCTGTTCATTTTTTCTAAATATGCTTTGATCAATAATGGTGCTTCAGTTTGCCCAAGAAAAATATTTCCTGCAACAGACAAACTTTCCATTCCTGAAATCCCCAAAAATTTAGACAATGCAATCGCTAAAATTTTTACAACCCATTGAATAATTCCTAAGTAAAAAAGTAAAGACGTTAATGCTGAAAAGAAAATAATTGTTGGCAACACTTGAAAAGCAAAAATATATCCAAAAGTGCTCATATCTCCAACCATTCCTGCAAATAAAAATTCACTTCCAGCTCTGGTATATCCAAGAATTGAGATGAAAATTCCGCCAACAAATTCAAAAATATGTTGAATAAATGGCACTTTCAATACTCCAATTGCAATTACTAATTGTAATGAAATTCCAATTCCAACTTTTTTCCAATCAATCGCTTTTTTGTTATTACTGAATAAAAAAGTAATGACAATCAACACAAACATTCCCAAAACACCTCTCCAAAGACTATTGACAGAAAATCCTTGACTTAATTTTATCTCATTTACATGAATTTTTTCTGCAATAACATCTTTATCTTGTAAAGTATTTTTTGAATTTAAAGAATATATAATGTCATTTTCAGATAACACCATATTAGCTTCATCCAAAGAAATAATATTGAAATATCTGACAGTATCTTTTGGGATTTTGAAATTGAAAATCAACAAATTTTGTTGACGAATGTAATTTCCTGAAGCGGATAAAAGATTGTTTTCCTTTAATTGAACAGTGAATTTGCCATCTTTTAAATGAAAAACATCTGTAGAATCAATTTTTAAAATTTGAGTTCCTTCTTGGTTTTTAACTGCGGAAAATTGCCAATTTTGTTCTAATTGTTGTCCAAAAGAAATTGATGAAATAATGAATGAAATGAGTAAAATAAGTTTTTTCATAAAATAAATTTTAAGAGCGTTTGCTTATTTCATCTCTTATTTTTGCTGCCAATTCATAATTTTCATTCACAACAGCTTGATGCAATTGTTCTTGTAATTGAGTCAAACTTAACTTTGAAAAACTCGTTTTCTCTTTACTTTTTGATTCCTCTAAATCAGCTGGAATTTTTTTCAATTCACTTTTACCTTCAAGCGCCATTTCTTCTTCAGCTTTCAAATAAATTCCTGCTTTGTCCAAAATATTTTCATAGGTATAAATGGGTGCATTGAAACGAACAGCAATTGCAATTGCATCAGAAGTTCTTGCATCAATCAATTCTTCTTTGCCATTTTTTTCACAAACCAAACTCGAAAAGAAAACACCATCCACCAATTTGTGGATAATTACTTCTTTGATTTTGATGCCAAAAGTATCCGAAAATGTCTTAAACAAATCGTGTGTTAAAGGTCTTGGAGGTCGAATTTCAGTTTCTAAAGCAATTGCTATTGATTGCGCTTCAAAAGCACCAATAATGATTGGCAAAGTTCGAGTGCCTTCTATTTCGCTCAAAACCAAAGCATAAGCTCCAGTTTGAGTTTGACTGTATGAAATTCCTTTGATGGTTAGTTGTATTAAACTCATAAATATCTCAACAAAAAACTAAAAAACATATTATTTAAAACTAGAAAATTGTTTTGTAGAATTGTGGCACAATTTACTAAAAATATGTAGTCTATAAATTAATTTTAGTTGTTTTTATATACAGAAAAACCCAAAAGTTTTTTAACGATTGGGTTTTTATTGATAAAACACTCAAAAAGAAATTACTGCGCTAGTTTGAATGCTTTTAATTTGGTAATCAATTCTGGGACTATTTGAAAAGCATCCCCTACAATTCCGTAATCAGCCGCTTTAAAAAAAGGCGCCTCAGGATCAGAATTGATAACAACTTTTACTTTTGATGCGTTAACGCCGGCCAAATGTTGAATGGCACCAGAAATTCCGATGGCAATATATAAATTAGAGGCAACTGGTTTTCCTGTTTGTCCAACATGTTCTCCATGAGGACGCCATCCCAAATCAGAAACTGGTTTTGAACAAGCCGTTGCTGCTCCTAAAACGGTGGCTAATTCTTCAATCATTCCCCAATTCTCAGGACCTTTTAAACCTCTTCCAGCAGAAACAACAACATCTGCATCAGCAATGGTTACTTTTCCAGAAGCTTTTTCAATTTTTTCTGATTTTACCCCAAAATCTGAATCTGACAAAGAAATACTCATTTCTTCTACTGTTCCAGAAACTGGATTTTCATGAATTCCGAAAGAATTTTTTGCAACTCCAACAATTTTTTTCTCTGTTGAAATGATAGTGTCCGCAAATCCTTTGCTAGAAAACACTTTTCTCTTCACGGTAAATGGATTGATTGATGTTGGCAAAGCAACCGCATTTGACACATAACCTGCATCTAAAGAAACTGCTACTAAAGGCGCAAGATATAAAGTATCAATACTAGAATCTAACACAATAACTGTTGCATTTTCGACTTCTGAAACTTGTTTTATGATTGATGAATAGGCCTTTGCGATGAAAGTAGTTAACTTACTTTCAGAAACTGAAATCACTTTTTCTGCTCCATACGTAAATAATTCTTCGTTTGCAGAAACATTAATAGTAACTGCAACTAGATTTGTATTTAATTGTTCTGCTACTTTTTTTCCGTAAGAAACGACTTCAAAAGCGCTTTTTTTAAATTTGCCATTTGCGGCATCTGCAAAAACTAAAACTGACATATTTTTATATTTTTTTATTCTGAATCTAATTCAGATTCTTATTTATAATTTAAATTACCTTGGCTTCGTTGTGTAATAAATTGATTAATTCATCAATATTATCCGAATTCACCAATTTTACAGCACCTTTTGGGGCTGGTTTTTGATACGATTGCACTTCAGTAGCATTTTTAGAGGCGACAGGTTCAACCACTTGTAAAGGTTTTTGACGTGCCATCATAATGCCACGCATGTTAGGAATTCTCAAATCTTTTTCTTCAACAATTCCTTTTTGACCTGCAACAACCATTGGTAAAGTTGAACTCAACGTTTCATTTCCGCCATCAATTTCTCTTACTAACATTACTGAATTTCCATCAACTTCAATGCCTACACAACCATTTACAAAATGATAATCAACCAAAAAAGCTATCATTCCCGGAACCATTCCCCCATTATAATCAATTGATTCTCTGCCTGCTAACACCAAATCATAGTTTCCGTTTTTAACAACCGCTGCAATTTCTTTTGCTACTGACAATCCATCATTTGGTTCAGCATTTACACGAATTGCATCATCAGCACCAATTGCCAAAGCTTTTCGCAAAGTAGGCTCAGTAGTTGCATTTCCAACGTTTAAAACAGTAATGGTTGCTCCTTGTTTTTCTTTAAACCACATAGCTCTCGTCAAACAAAATTCATCGTAAGGATTGATGACATATTGCACACCATTGGTATCAAATTTTGTATCATTATCTGTAAAATTTATTTTTGAAGTGGTGTCCGGAACGTGACTTATACAAACCAATATTTTCATAATCTCTCTGTTTTATTATTTTGAACGCAACGAAATTACAGCTTTTTTTTAAAAAATACTATGCACGCATAATAAATTTTCAAGATTTTAACATTTCCCGAAAACGATTGCGTTATTTTAAGATATAAACAATACAATAGTTTCTAAAAATCAATCCAAAGAAATGATAATTAATTCCTTATTTTTGCAAGATACAAAATAACCACTAGATTTAATTTTAAATGAAAACAGTTCAATTCAGAGAAGCAATTTGTGAGGCCATGAGTGAAGAAATGCGCAGAGATGATAGCATTTATTTAATGGGTGAAGAAGTTGCAGAATATAATGGTGCTTATAAAGCTAGTAAAGGAATGTTGGACGAGTTTGGTCCAAAAAGAGTGATTGATACCCCTATTGCAGAGCTCGGTTTTGCCGGAATTGCTATTGGTTCAGCAATGAATGGCAATAGACCAATTGTTGAATACATGACATTTAACTTTTCATTGGTTGGAATTGATCAAATCATCAACAATGCTGCAAAAATAAGACAAATGTCTGGAGGTCAATTCAATTGCCCTATCGTTTTTAGAGGTCCAACAGCTTCTGCCGGACAATTAGGGGCAACACATTCTCAAGCATTTGAAAGTTGGTTTGCAAATACACCTGGACTAAAAGTGATTGTTCCTTCAAATCCTTATGATGCAAAAGGCTTGTTGAAAGCTGCAATTCGCGATGATGATCCTGTTATTTTTATGGAATCTGAACAAATGTATGGTGATAAAATGGAAATTCCCGAAGGAGAATATTTGATTCCAATTGGCGTTGCTGATATCAAAAGAGAAGGAACAGATGTTACTTTGGTTTCTTTTGGAAAAATTATTAAAGAAGCCTACAAAGCAGCTGATGAATTGGCAAAAAAAAATATATCTGTTGAGATTATTGATTTAAGAACAGTGCGTCCAATGGATCACGCTGCAATTATAAAATCTGTAAAAAAGACTAATAGACTCGTAGTTTTAGAAGAAGCTTGGCCTTTTGGGAGTGTAGCCACTGAAATTACTTACAGAATTCAAAGTGAAGCCTTTGATTTTTTAGATGCCCCAATCAAAAGAATTACCACTGCTGATACTCCTGCACCTTATTCATCAGCTTTATTCGAAAATTGGATTCCAAATTCAGATGATGTTATAAAAGCTGTAAAAGAAGTTTTGTATTTATAAATTAAAACGATTTTATAAAAAAGCCTTTCTTTTAGAAAGGCTTTTTTATGCAACTCACCGAAAAAATTTGCGTAATTCTTAAAACTATTCAACAAAATTTAAAGATATTTAAGTACTTTTGGGGATAGTAAAACAACTAAAAAAGAAAAAAATGAATATTACTTTTGATGTATTAATTGAAATTCCTAAAGGAAGTAGAAACAAATACGAGTACGATTTTAAATTGAATAAAATCCGTTTTGATAGAATGTTATTTTCATCAATGATGTATCCTGCAGATTATGGTTTCGTGCCAGAAACATTGGCTTTAGATGGAGATCCATTAGATATTTTGGTATTAGGTCATGAACCAAGCTTTCCAATGTGTGTAATGGAAGTAAAACCAATTGGTGTTTTTCACATGACAGATGAAAAAGGGCCTGACGAAAAAATAATTTGTGTTCCAGTTTCTGACCCAATTTGGAATAATAAAAAAGATATTTTTGATTTAAATCCCCACAGATTAAAAGAAATTGAACATTTTTTTCAAGTTTATAAAGATTTAGAGAAGAAAAAAGTGGCAGTTGGTGGTTGGGGAGACGCATCAGAAGCAGAACGGATTTATAAAGATTGTATTGAGAGATATAATAATAGTGACTACAAAGAGACTAATTATTTTTCAATTTGATAAAATTTAAACCGAAAAAATAAAAACCTCAAAAAATTAAAACTTTTTGAGGTTTTTTATTTCGTTATGATTTTATTACTTTTACCCACATCTTTTACTAATTGAATTAACTTTATTTTATGGAATTAATGATTTATGTGCCAATAGTCATGGCAATTATTGGATTACTTTTTATGTATGTCAAAAGAGCTTGGGTGTTAAAACAAGATGCTGGAGATGGTAAAATGAAAGAAATTTCAGATTATATCTATGAAGGAGCCTTGGCTTTCTTAAAAGCAGAATATAAATTGTTAACATTTTTTGTAATTGGAGCAAGTATTGTTTTGGCAGTTGTTTCTCAATTTGTAGAAACCACAAGCATCTTAATAGTATTTGCCTTTATTTTTGGAGCTATTTTCTCAGCGTTGGCCGGAAATATGGGGATGAAAATTGCTACCAAAACAAACGTTAGAACAACACAAGCAGCTCGTACAAGTTTGCCACAAGCATTGAAAGTTTCTTTTGGTGGTGGAACTGTAATGGGGCTTGGAGTTGCTGGTTTGGCAGTTTTGGGTTTAACAGCTTTCTTTATTTTCTTCTATCATCATTTTATGGGTGGAGTTTGGACATCAACTGAACAAATGACCATCGTTTTAGAAACTTTAGCTGGTTTTTCTTTAGGTGCAGAATCTATTGCATTGTTTGCAAGAGTTGGAGGTGGAATTTATACAAAAGCAGCTGATGTTGGTGCCGATTTAGTTGGAAAAGTAGAAGCTGGTATTCCAGAGGATGATCCAAGAAATCCTGCAACAATTGCAGATAATGTGGGCGATAATGTGGGCGATGTTGCTGGTATGGGTGCTGATTTATTTGGATCGTATGTTGCTACAGTTTTGGCTGCAATGGTTTTAGGAAATTACGTAATTAAAGATATGGGAGGAAGTATCAATGATGCTTTTGGCGGAATTGGTCCAATTTTATTACCAATGGCAATTGCTGGTTTTGGGATTTTATTCTCAATTATTGGTACAATGTTGGTAAACATTTCTAGTGATGATGCAAAAGAAAAACAAGTTCAGGGTGCATTAAACATCGGAAACTGGGTGTCAATTATTTTAACATTGGTTTCATGTTATTTCCTAGTAGATTTTATGTTGCCCGAAGTAATGACCATGGAATTTTATGGTGAGGGTTCAAAAGAAATTTCTTCAATGCGTGTTTTTTATGCAACAATTGTTGGATTGTTTGTTGGTGGCGTAATTTCTTCCGTAACTGAATATTATACAGGATTGGGTACAAAACCAGTGTTGGCAATTGTACAAAAATCTTCAACCGGAGCAGGAACAAACGTAATTGCTGGTTTGGCAACAGGAATGATTTCTACTTTCCCAACTGTGTTGTTATTTGCTGCAGCAATTTGGTCTTCTTATGCTTTTGCAGGTTTTTATGGAGTAGCTTTAGCTGCCTCTGCAATGATGGCAACCACTGCAATGCAATTGGCTATTGACGCTTTCGGACCAATTTCTGACAATGCTGGTGGAATCGCTGAAATGAGTGAATTGCCAAAAGAAGTTCGTACAAGAACTGATATTTTAGATTCTGTTGGAAACACCACTGCTGCAACTGGAAAAGGTTTTGCAATTGCATCTGCAGCTTTAACTTCATTAGCGTTATTTGCTGCTTATGTAACTTTTACAGGAATTGATGGAATCAATATTTTCAAAGCACCCGTTTTAGCAATGTTGTTTGTTGGAGGTATGATTCCTGTAGTTTTCTCTGCTTTGGCAATGAATTCTGTTGGAAAAGCTGCTATGGATATGGTGTATGAAGTTCGTCGTCAATTCAAAGAAATTCCAGGAATTATGGAAGGAACTGGCAAACCTGAATATGGTAAATGTGTGGAGATTTCTACAAAAGCTGCCTTACGTGAAATGATGTTGCCAGGTATTTTAACGATTGGTTTTCCAATTGCAATTGTACTTTTGGGCAAATTAGTTTATGGTGACAATAACCAATTAATTGCAGAAATGTTGGGTGGTTATATGGCTGGTGTTACAGTTTCCGGTGTACTTTGGGCAGTTTTTCAAAACAATGCTGGTGGTGCTTGGGACAATGCTAAAAAATCTTTTGAAGCTGGAGTGATGATCAATGGCGAAATGACATATAAAGGTTCTGATGCTCATAAAGCTGCTGTAACTGGTGATACTGTTGGTGATCCTTTCAAAGATACTTCTGGCCCTTCAATGAATATTTTAATCAAATTAACTTGCTTGATTGGACTAGTAATTGCGCCAATTTTAGGTGGACATACAGAAGCAGTTTCAACTATCAAAGAAGAAGTAAAAAAAGAAATTCAAGTAACCGTAAATAGCCAAAATGATCAATTAGCTTCTGCAATTATCATCACAACTAAATCTGTTAATGGAAAAACATTTACAGAAACGCAAACTATTTCAGGAACTGTAGAAGAAGTTGAAAAGATAGCAAAAGAAACTGGAGGAATTGTTACAGTCAATGTAGTCAATAAAATTAAGACCAATTAAAACAATTTAAAAGTCTTAAAAATATCAAAAAAATCGCTTAAATATGAATCTAAGCGATTTTTTTAACATAAAAAAACACCTCAAAATGAGGTGTTTCGTCTAAACAAAAACAACTTACTAATATTTAAAAAGCGTAACGTTGAGGCCCTCCTCTTCGTATTTCTTCACTTGCAAATTCTTCATATTGTTTAAAGTTTTTTCTGAAAGCATTTGCTAATATAAATGCGGTTTCATAATACGCTTTGTCATCATTCCAAGTGGTTCTTGGACTTAATAATTCTGTTGGAACGCTAGGACAACTTCTTGGCTGAGCTACTCCAAAAACAGAGTGAATATGATAGTCTTCATAAGTATATTCTGATAAACTTCCATTCAAAACCGCTGTAATCATAGCTCGTGTATATTTTAATGGCATTCGTTTTCCAACTCCATATTTCCCTCCAGACCAACCTGTATTTACCAACCAAACATTCACGCCTGCGTCTTTCATTTTTTTGCTCAACATTTCAGCATATCTTGTTGGATGTAAAGGCATAAAAGGCGCTCCAAAACAAGCTGAAAAACTTGGCATAGGTTCCGTAATTCCTGCTTCTGTACCTGCTACTTTTGCAGTATAACCTGAAATAAAATGATAGGCTGCTTGTGCTGGAGTCAATTTTGAAATTGGTGGTAAAACCCCAAAAGCATCTGCTGTTAAGAAAAATATATTTTTCGGATTTTTCCCTATTGATGGTTTCTGAATATTTTCAATATGATAAATCGGATAACTTACTCGTGTGTTTTCTGTAATTGAAGTGTCTGAAAAATCAACAACGCCTTTTTCGTCAATAATAACATTTTCTAAAATTGCTCCTTTTTTAATAGCGCCAAAAATTTCTGGTTCATGTTCTTGTGATAAATTAATCACTTTTGCATAACAACCTCCTTCAAAATTGAAAATCGTGTTTTCTGATGTCCAACCATGTTCGTCATCGCCAATCAAACTACGATTTGGATCTGTTGACAAAGTGGTTTTTCCTGTGCCAGACAATCCAAAGAAAATGGCAGTGTCACCATCTTTTCCAACATTCGCAGAACAATGCATTGGCAATGTGTTTTTATACACTGGCAATATAAAATTCAATGCAGAAAAAATTCCCTTTTTGATTTCGCCTGTATACCCTGTTCCGCCAATTAAAATGATTTTTTTAGAAAAATTTAAAATAACAAAATTATGTTGTCTAGTTCCATCAACTTTTGCATCTGCCATAAATTCTGGCGCATTTATCAATGTCCACTCTGCCGAAAAATCTTTTAATTCATTTTCGGTTGGTCTTAAAAACATGTTGTAAGCAAACATGTTACACCACGGATTTTCAGTAATTACTCTTAAATTTAATCGGTAATTTTGATCCGCACACACATAACTATCACGTACATAAATTTCTTTTTCTGATAAATACCCAACTACTTTTTGATAAAGTTTGTCAAATTTTTCTTCCTCAAAAGGCAAATTGATGTTGCTCCACCAAACTTCGTCTCTGGTCTCTACATCTTTTACAATAAAACGATCTAAGGGAGATCTTCCTGTAAATTCGCCTGTGTTTACTGCAAGAGCTCCTAAAACAGTTTCTAACCCTTGTCCTTTTTGAATTGTTTCGCTATGTAACTCATTGGGAGTTAATTGATAACAAATTTTGGAGTTTTTAATTCCTAAATGATTTAACGAAATCGATTTCGTAATTGTGTTTAACATATCAATAATTTTTAATTATACGACTCAAAATTATAAAAAATTTACAAAATGACTACTTTTTTCTTGTATATTTTGATTTTATTGGTTATTTTTCTTATTTTTTAAGAATACTATAATCATAGAAAGCCATCCTCCTATCATTAACAATCCGCCTAAAGGCGTGACAAACCAAATTGATTTTGCGGAAATAGATAACAACTGAATCAGATAAATTGACCCTGAAAAAAGTATAATTCCTGTATAAAACAAACCATTGATAAGCTGTTTTTGTTTTGTTGAAAATCCCTCAAAAAGAGCAACAAAAAGCAACACAATTGCATGATACATTTGATAACGTACTCCAGTTTCAAAACTCACTAATTGTTCTGGGGTCAAAATTTCTTTTAATGCATGAGCTCCAAAAGCTCCTAAAACCACTGCTGAAAGCCCAAATAAGCTTGCAAAAACTAAGTTTTTAAACATTTATTGGTGTTTTTGTTAAATTTTAAACATTAATAGTATCTTCGTATTTAGCAAAAATACAGTTTTATTTATGAAAAATATTTTAATTATTGGTGCTGGAAAATCGAGCTCTTCGCTAATTACCTATTTGCTTGATAACTCTTTTCAAGAAGATTTATATATCACAATTGGAGACATTTCAATAGACAATTCTTTAAAAATCATCAATCATCATTCAAGAGGAAAAGCAATAATACTTGATATTTTAAATAAAAAAGAACGCCAAAAAGAAGTTGAAAAAACAGATTTGGTCATTTCTATGCTTCCTGCAAATTTACATTTTGAAGTTGCAAAAGATTGTATTCTGTTCAAAAAGCATTTGGTGACAGCCTCTTACATTTCAGAAGAAATGAGAACATTAAACAAAGCAGCTGTCAAAAACAAATTGGTTTTTATGAATGAAATTGGTTTAGATCCAGGAATTGACCACATGAGTGCTATGAAAGTGATTGATAAAATCAAAAATAAAGGCGGAAAAATGTTGCTTTTCGAATCGTTTTGTGGTGGTTTGGTAGCGCCAGAAAGTGACACAAATTTGTGGAATTATAAGTTTACTTGGAATCCAAGAAACGTGGTTTTAGCGGGACAAGGTGGGGCAGCCATGTTTATCCAAGAAGGCACTTATAAATACATTCCTTATCATAAATTATTTAGAAGAACCGAATTTTTAAACATCAATGAGTATGGAAAATTTGAAGCTTATGCCAACAGAGACTCTTTAAAATATAGAAGTATTTATGGTTTGGACAACATTCCTACCATGTATAGAGGAACCATCAGAAAAATTGGTTTTTCTAGAGCTTGGAATATTTTTGTGCAGTTGGGAATGACGGATGATTCATACATCATTGAAAATTCAGAAAACATGAGTTATCGCGATTTTGTGAATTTATTTTTAGCCTATTCTCCTTCCGATTCAGTAGAATTGAAGTTAAAATCATATTTAAAAATTGATCAAGATGACTTAATTTGGGAAAAGTTAGTAGAATTAGACATTTTTAATCCAAACAAAAAAGTGGGTTTAAAAATTGCAACTCCAGCAAAAATGCTTCAAAAGATACTTGAAAAATCTTGGACTTTAGAAGAAAATGACAAAGACATGATTGTAATGCAACATCTTTTTGGCTACGAATTGACTGGTAAAAAACACCAAATTGAGAGCAGTTTGGTTGTTTTGGGGGAAAATCATACCTATACAGCTATGGCAAAAACAGTGGGTTTGCCTGTTGCGATTGCAGCAATTAAAATCCTGAAAAATGAAATTACAACTCCAGGAGTTCAAATTCCGATTTCAAAAGAAGTGTATGAACCAATTTTGAAAGAATTAGAAAAATGTGGCATTAAATTTATAGAAAGAGAAGTTCCTTATTTGGGATATAATCCTGATAATGTGATTGGGTAATTACATTTTTAAATAAAAATCCTTGGTTAAATTGATATATTCTTGAGTGTATTTGTGACGCTCAGTTTCAATAATTAAATGGGATGCTTTAATTGTTGATTTTTCGAATGAAAAAGTCAACAAACTTCTTTTTAATTCTGATGTAAGATTTCCCTGAACCCGGCAAACTTCAGTTAAAAACAATTGATTTTCATTCGCAATATTCACAAAATTTTCTTCTTCTTTGAAAGGAATAATTACTGAAAAAAAACCGTTTTGAGATAAAATTCTTGAAACACCAAGCAGTAAATCTTCAAATGATAACGAGCTCGTGAAACGTGCTTTATTTCTACTTTCATTATCGGTTACAGAATCATCCGTATAAAATGGTGGATTTGAAACAATTAAATCATAGGTTTCTTCTTCTAGTGAAATTTCATCAACAAATTCTTGAAATGAACAGTGATAGCAATACAAACGGTCTGCCCAAAAAGATTTTTCAAAGTTTTCAACAGATTGTTCAAACGCATTTTTATCAATTTCAATGGCATCAATAGTTTCAGCATCAGAACGTTGTGCCAACATCAAAGAGATAATTCCTGTTCCTGAACCAATGTCCAAGATTTTAACAGGGAAATGAGAAATTGAACACCAAGCGCCCAGTAAAACAGCATCAGTGCCAATTTTCATGGCTGATTTATCTTGCTGAATTAAGAATTGTTTAAATTTAAAAAAACTTGACATTCTTTAAAGTTTAAGAAATGATTGTAATTAGATGTGCTAAATTAGTGCTAAATACTTTTAACTTTGTAAGAATATTAAATAATTCGATTGTGAAATATATGCTATTCCTGTTCCTTTTTTTTGGAGCTTGCAACGCTTCTGAAACTGTTAAAGAAGAAAATGTAATCACAGATTATACTGTAAAAATTGAGGTGAACTCTGCTGAATTAGCAAATGATGAATTATTTATAACTTATTATGAATATCAAACAAATACTTATAATTGGAATCCCTACACCATTTCTTATGATACAAACGGAAATTCATTACCTGTAATCATTACCTTAGAAAATTATAGTTTTAGATATATTGAAGGTGAAGTTTACAGAAACAATAACATTCCTTCACAAATTTCTTTAAAAATTTCGGTAAATGATGAAGTAGTCATTGATGAATCTAAAACGGGAACTGGTAACGAATATGTCACAATCAAATTTAATTATGATATTAAAACCAAGAAAAATCTATAGGTTTTACTAAAACGATTTCACTTTAAAACAAAAATTTAAACTCAAAATATCATTATTTTCTGTAATTTTACCGTAGATAAAAAATAATACAAATACTAAAGTCATGGATAAAAATATACTTGTTTCAGAAATTATGAGTACTGATTTAATTACTCTTAATTTGAATGATCAATTAGAAGACGCAAAAAAAATTTTCAAAGAAAATACTATCAGACACATTCCAATTGTTAAAAATAAAGAAATTATTGGAATGTTAAGTTATGCTGATATTCTAAAAGTTAGTTTTCCAGATCTTTCAAATGATGAAAAAAGCATAGAAACTTATGTGTATGATATGTTTACTATTGAACAAGTAATGACTAAAAACTTATATTTGGTTTCTGCAGATTCAACTGTAAAAGATATTGTTGAGCTTTTAACCACCAAAGAATTTCATGCACTTCCAGTAGTTCAAGATGGAGAATTGGTTGGAATTGTCACTACCAAAGATTTAATGTCTTTTTTATTAACTTTATTGTAAAATTTGAAAAAATTATAAAAAGAGGATTTTTTAAAAATTCTCTTTTTAGTTGTATTCTGATGTCAACTCTTCAACAATCAAGCCATCTTGAAGTGTTTTTATAACTCCAAGTGCTGCTTTTTCACCAGCAATCATGGCTGCATTTAAAGAACCATTCAACAACAAATCTCCAGCTAAAAAAACTGAGGAGTTCAACTGAGTTTCGGTTTCTGAAAGTTCATATTGTAAATTTGAAATTTTAGGCAATGCTTTTTTGATTTGATATCTTTTTAAAAATTTTGCATCCTGAATTCCACAAAACTCTTTCAATTCTTTTTGAACAGTTTTTATCAAATTTTGATCATCCAAATCATGGCTTTTTACAATCGTAACTGACAATAATTCATTAGTATTTTCGCCAAATATATCAACACTTATATGATAAAATATATTGTTTACAAGCGCATTTTTATCAGCGATTAATCCGATAATAGGCGATTTTAAAACCCTCTTTCCACATTGAAAATATAAGGTATCACAACTTTTCCATTCAATTTCTTGATTCTTTAAATTTGAAATTAATGAACTTGCTTCGGTTGCAATTATAGTGAAATTTGTTGTAATTTCTGTTCCATCGTTTAAAATAATAGCATTATTTTTAACTTCTTTTACACTGGTATTAAATTGAATAGTAGTTTTTTGAAGCGAGTTTTTTAATTGATTTGGAATTTCTTGCATTCCCTTTTTTGGAATCACAGCCAATCCATTACCAAACATTTTATACACAAACTCAAACATTCTGCTCGAAGTTTCTAGATTAGGTTCTAAAAAAATACCACTAAAAAAAGGTTTGAAAAAAGTTGTAATCATCTTGTCAGAAAAACCGAATTCTTGCAAATAGTGTAAAGTTGTTTTTTCAGGAGTTTTAAAAATGGTAGCAAGGTCTTTCTTTTTTAAAATAGCATTGAGTTTGAGAATTTTAATTTTGTCTTTCACACTTCCAACAGAAGAAAAAATAGTAGAAAAAAGGAATGAAATTTTTCTCAAAGGATCCCCAATAGTTTGCGATGTTCCTTGTTGAAATATGGTGGCTCCAGGCAGTAATTCTTGCAAGTCTAATTCTTTAAAATCCAAGTATTTTTTTGCTGCAGGGTAAGAAGTCAATAAAACCTGAAAACCATGATCTAGCGTAAATCCATCAAAATAATCGGATTTTACGCGCCCGCCAACAGAATCAGCAGCCTCAAGAATTATTGGTTGATACCCATTTTTTTCCAAAACTTTGGCGGCAATCAAACCGCTAATTCCTGCACCAATAATGTGAATTTTATAATCTGATTTATTCATTTTCATGATTTTTTAATCTTTCTATTTTCCTTAAATGCGAAGCCAAAATTCGCTGAATATCTCTGTTGTCTTTTTGTGGATTTACAAAAAATTGAAACTCTTCTGGATTTTCTAGAAGCTCAGAATGTTGCTTTTCGACATAGCCAAAACCTCTGTAAATTCCGTCTAAAATCAAGGCAAACCCGATTTCGTTTTCGTTTCTTCCATTTTCTTTGATGACCACATTTTCTGCGCCAATTCCAACTGATTTTATGGCGTCAATCACGCGAATATTATAATTTTCAGCACTTTCTTCATCACAACAAATGCCTTTACATTCTTTAATTTGATAATGAAAACAGGTTGTTACGTTGGTTTGTAAATGACAATATTTGGGGCATAATTCAAATTCTCTACACAAATATTCTAAGTGATTTCTACATTCTGCAATTGAATAATATTTGGTAATTGGATTTGGAACCAATTTCAACCTATTATATGCCAAATGCAAAATTCCTTTTTGGTCTTCATAAGAAAACAATCCGATAGCCTCACTTGACCTTCTTTGAGCTCGATTATATTTTGGAAAAACTTTTTTTATTTCAGAGGATTCTAGCAATAAAGCCAATAATTCACTTCCTGTTTTTGTATAGGAAATAGCTGCGGTTTCGAGGCATAAATTGATTTCTCTCTTTTTTTTATCATAAAAATGACTGATTACTCTTTGCTTTATGTTGTTCGCTTTTCCAATATAAATAATTTCTTTTGATACGTTTTTAAAATAATAAACACCATGACTTTCAGGCAAATTATCCACCGTTTTTTTATCTAAAAGCGGCGGTAAAGTAGCTTGTCTTGATCGAGGATTTAAGAACGAATTGATTGTAAAATCATTGTCTCTTTCAATTAATCTTCGAAACAATTCTGTTGTTGCTTCGGCATCACCTTTTGCTCTGTGCCTACCATTTATGGGAATATTTTCAGCACTACAAATGTTCCCTAAACTATAGGATTGTAGGCCAGGAATGATTTTTCTTGACAAACGAACTGTACACAATTTTTTTCGTTTAAAATCAAATCCCAAACTTTTAAATTCATCTTGAATGATATTGTAATCAAAATTGACATTGTGTGCTACAAAAATGGTGTCTTGTGTAAATTCGGCAACTTTTTTGGCAATTTCATAAAACCTTGGCGCACTTCGAATCATGGCATTGTCAATGCCAGTTAAGTTTGTGATGAAAGGAGGAATATTTTGTTCAGGATTTACCAATGAAGTAAATTCATCAATAACTTGTTTTCCATCAAAAAGAAAAATAGATATTTCGGTTATTTTTTGACCTTTATACCCGTTTCCTGTGGTTTCTATATCAACTATTGAGAACAATTTATCCAATGATTTTCTTTAAATCAGCAATCGTTTCTGTAGGATTTTTTGCGCTAAAGACATAACTTCCAGCAACTAAAACATTGGCGCCAACTTCAATCAATGCATTGGCATTTTTATCAGTAACACCACCATCAATTTCTATCAAACAAGATGATTTTGAAAAATCGATTAAATTTTTAAGTTGTTGTGTTTTTTTGTAGGTATTTTCAATAAACGATTGACCACCAAAACCAGGATTCACACTCATTAAACAAACCAAATCCAAATCAATAATGATATCTTCTAAAACAGCAATTGGTGTGTGCGGATTTAAGGCTACTCCAGCTTTCATTCCTGCAGCTTTGATGGCTTGCACAGTTCTGTGCAAATGCGTGCAAGCCTCAAAATGAACCGTTAAAATATTGGAATCCAAATCAGCAAATGTTTGGATATATCTATCAGGATCTACAATCATCAAATGAACATCAATGGTTTTTTTGGCATGTTTTGTAATCGCTTTCAAAACTGGCATTCCAAAGGAAATATTGGGTACAAAAACGCCATCCATAATGTCAATATGAAACCAATCAGCCTCACTGTTATTGACCATTTCAATGTCTTTTTGTAAATTTGCGAAATCTGCAGCTAAAATTGAAGGAGCTATTAAATTACTCATTTGTTTGATTTTAAGTTTTACAAAGATAAAGTTTAGAATCAACCTTAGCAAAGAAAATAAAATGAAAAACCTCAAACAAATGTTGAGGTTTTCCTAAAGTTAAAAGTACTTTTTTTTTCTAATATTTCTGCTGTTTATCAATTTGTTTTTGAATGATGTTCCAATCATAATAATGAAAAGTCATGCCATTGCTCATAGCAACCAACATACCGTTTGGGAATTTTTTTCCAAGATTTATTGATGTTGCATCAGCACCATCACATTCAACTGTTGAAGTTGGAATTTCAGCAATTTTTTGGTGTAGGTTTTTATTATTTTTACTTCCTTCTCTTGGATAAACTACAAAAGTATTTTTTTGCTGATTGGAAACTAAAATATAACCTGTTGTTGGTGAGTTTTTATAAATTGCAATTCCCTCATTGTCTGATTTAAAATCGTTTTTACCAAAAAAAGCCAATTCAGTATTGTCATTTTTTGCAGGGTCTGCATAATATTTTCTCATTCCTGATCGCTCGTCAGAATAATAAATAAATCCCATTTCATTATCAACAGCAATGGCTTCAATTTCTTTTTTGGCACTAAATTTTCCAAATTTTCTAACCAATTTGGCACTTACATTATCATTTTCTGAAGCTAGTAACTCGTATTGCCAAAGATAAGATTCGGAAGGACCAAATTTTCTTCCTACGATTGCAAAAATACTGTTATCAGAAGGTCTCGTGTAGAGTGAAATTCCCATTGGATCTCTGTCTTTTTCACCAACAAAAACGGAAATTCCGCCGTTATCAATAGGTTTTAAATCTGGTAAAGAAAAAATTCGAATTCGTTTTTTTTCTCTTTCGGTAGTCACAGCAACGTCTACTTTTTGATTGCCAATTTTTAAACCATAAGCAATAGCTACGTTGTTTGGACGTCCCATATTTATAAAACGATGAACTATTTTTCCTTCTAAATCATATAAATACAATCCCCCACCTGTTTCTTTATCAGTGCCAATAATTAAACTTTTTGACGCATCTGTTGGGTGAATCCAAATTGCAGGATCGTCAGTGTCATGTGGTGTTGGTTGAGTAATAATTGTTGGTTTTAAAGCGTTTTTTGCAACAGGCGCCAATTTGTCCTTACAAGAAATCAACACAATACTGAGTAGTAAAATTTTAAACATGTTTTTCATAAATTGTTGATAATTATAAAAAAGAAAACGGGAATCATCCCGTTTTCTTACTTTTTTTATTTTTAACTTCAAACTATAGGTCAAATTTTAAACCCATGTTAAAACGAGCTTGGTAATATTCTACTTGCATTGTTCTTGCCGAAATTCCTTGGTAATAGCGCAAAGGTTGATTTGTTAAGTTGTTTGCCTCTGCAAAAATTCTCAATTTAGGCGTCAATTTATAAGAAGCATTTGCATCTACAAATAATTGTTTGTCATAAAACCTATCTTCGAATTCGTCTCCACCCAAAACATCTAAATAATCAGCAGCATAATTTAAAGAAACACGTGCTGAAAATTTTTGATTTTCCCAAGATAAGGAGCTGTTAAACATGTGAGGAGCTGTTCCCGGGAGTGTAACGTCTGTTCTCAAATCACCACTTGAATTCGTAATACCGTTTGCTTTAGAATCTGTATATGTATAATTTACATAAAGACCCAATCCTTTGAAAAATTTTCCAGGAATAAAATCTAATTGTCTTTGAAAAGCTACCTCAAATCCATAAACGTCTACACTTTCACCATTGCGTTATTGTGTTAAAGACCAGTTTCCAGGATTTACTGTTGGAATTGGATTTATTTGATTTGGAAAATCTATAGCAAATTTTGCATTGGTATATTGGTTGTCACGATAAGTATAGATAAAGTCATTTAATTTTTTATAGAAGACACCACCGGAAAGTAAACCTACAGATTTGTAATATTTTTCAACCATTAAGTCAAAATTGTAAGCGAAAGTAGCATCTAAATTTGGATTTCCTGCTGTAATATTTGAATCATCATCAGGAATAACGCTGATAAATGGCGTTAAAGCATAATAATCTGGCCTTGCCATAGAAGTTGTAAAAGCAGCTCTATACACCCAGTTGTTCATACCATCATATTTGAAAGCAATACTAGGTAGTAGATTTGTATAATTGTTTTTAGTATTGATGTCCCCAACCAAATCACTTTCATTCAATACATAATTTGCAGTGTAATTGATGTCGGTATTTTCTATGCGTAAACCTGCTATCATTGAGAGTTTGTCATTAAAATCTTGATCAAATCTGAAGTATGAAGCATAAATATTTTCACTTGCTGTATAGTTCAGACCAAGATATTCAGCAGGTACTGTTTTCCCTGTAAATAATGAGGTATCTGTCAAATCAAGACTACCAAGAAAAGAATTAGCTACAAAATTTCCTGGAATGTATTTAGATCCAACTTGCCAATTATCACCACTGTAAAATTCATTTGGCAAAGTATTTAAATTTCCGAAAGCGGTTTTTGGTGTATAAGTGTAAAAAATATTGTCTCTCAATTTATCTTTGATTCTCATTCTTACTCCAAAACGAACTCTTCCTTTTTGATTTTCTACCATTGAAAGTGGAGCTCTAAAATTGATTTTAATTCCTAATTCAGTTTCATCAGTATAATTGAAATTATCTGTCAAATTTCTAAAAGTAAAATTTTCAGCGGTATTTTCTCCAGTTCCCGTAATTAAAGGAAATCTTGGGTCTAACAAATCTTGGGTCAAATTTAGTTTTCTATTATGATATTCAATATATCTTTCATTTGGTCTGTCCTCAGCAGCTTTAGCATAGTTGATAGACCAATCCATATCAAGTTTTGAATGTAATAAGTGAGCTCCACCAATTGAATAGTTTTGAACAGTTTGTCTTTCTAAACGAGTGTTTTCGTTTTTATTATCGTTGATACCGCCTTTTGTTTGTCTTCTAACATCACCTGTGAAACCAGTGATATCATCAGTTGCATTATAAATCGGTTTCATACCTCGATATCTTGCTCGGTAACGATTTTCTAAATCATCTCTAAAATTGTAAATAGCGTTAAAATTAATGGAGTTACTATCATTAAATTTATAATCTGTTGCAAGTGAAAAAGAATTTCTGATACGTTGCACATCATATTTTCTAATGTCATATTCTTCAATATATACTTGGTCTTTTCTTCCTTTTACCCAAGCTGCTTCGACGTTATCAGAACCAAAAATATTGTTGTTGTATGAAGAACTGAAAACGACACCCAATTTGTTGTTTAAAAATCGATCTCCATAAACAAAACCTGCTGTATAGTTTCCATGTTCTCTGATTGGGCTATATCCGCCAGCTAAAGTTCCTGAAATTCTTTGTTTATTTGGAGTAGCTCTTGTTACTAAATTTACTGAACCTCCAATGGCATCTGCATCCATGTCAGATGTTAGGGTTTTATTTACTTCAATTGTTGAAATCATGTCAGCAGGAATTAAATCCATTTGCACATTTCTATTATCTCCTTCAGCTGATGGAATACGACTTCCATTCAAAGTAACTGAATTTAAACTTGGCGCTAAACCTCTAATAATAATGTTTCTAGCTTCACCTTGATCATTTTGCATGGTGATTCCGGGAACTCGTTTTAGAGCGTCTCCAATATTTGCATCAGGAAAACGACCTACTTGATCAGAGGAAATTACGTTGGTAATGTTTTGATTTGTTTTTTGGGTATTGATTGCTTTCGCTTGCCCTTTTAAACGATCTCCCATGATAACGATTTCACCTAATTGTTCTGTTCCTGAAATAAGTTTTAAAGAAACCTTGATATTCTTACCTGTCTCAACGTTTACTTCTTGAGAAAACTTTTGATAACCAATGTAGTAGATTTCTATTTGGTAAGTTCCCTCTTTAACATTTAAAAATTCAAAATCTCCGTTGCTATCTGAAGTTGTATAATTATTGGTTCCAGCCAATTTTATGGTTGCTCCAGGTAAAGAAAAATTGCTTTCATTTTCTATTACTTTACCAGAAATAACCCCTTTTCCTTGAGCATTGCTGTGAAGCGAAAAAATAATTGATAAAAATAGTAGTAAATTTCTCATTAGTTTTTTTGATTTTTTTTGTTTTGGCAAAACTAGATGAGATGCACAATTTTAATGTTAAGAATGTTTTAAATAAACATAAAGTACTTATTAAGGCGTTTCAAAAAAAAACCTATTTTTAAAATTAATGTTTAATATACGTAAAATAAAAAACCTTGGTTATTCACCAAGGTTAAGTTAAAATTATTAAAATTCGAAATTTATCCCAAATACGTCATCAATATTTTGCTTCTTGAAGTATGTTTCAAACGTCTGATTGCTTTTTCTTTGATCTGACGAACACGTTCACGTGTCAAATCGAAAGTTTCTCCAATTTCTTCTAATGTCATTGGTTGGTGTTCTCCTAGACCGAAATATAGTTTAACAACATCGGCTTCTCTTGGTGTTAAAGTTTCCAAAGATCTATTTATTTCGATACGTAAAGATTCATGAATCAATGCTTTATCAGGATTTGGAGATTCTCCTGAATTTAGAACATCGTATAAATTTGAGTCTTCTCCTTCAATTAATGGCGCATCCATTGAAACGTGACGTCCGGAATTTTTCATAGATTCTTTCACGTCATTTACAGTCATGTCTAGTTTTTTAGCAATTTCTTCAGCACTTGGTGGGCGCTCATTTTCTTGCTCCAAGAACGCATACATTTTGTTGATTTTGTTAATCGAACCAATTTTGTTCAACGGCAAACGTACAATTCTTGATTGTTCAGCCAATGCTTGTAAAATTGATTGACGAATCCACCAAACTGCGTATGAAATAAATTTAAAACCTCTTGTTTCGTCAAAACGTTTTGCTGCTTTTATCAATCCTAAGTTTCCTTCGTTGATTAAATCTGGCAAAGTCAAGCCTTGATTTTGGTACTGTTTTGCCACAGAAACCACGAAACGTAAATTTGACTTTGTTAATTTTTCTAAGGCTCTTTGATCACCTGCTTTGATTAACTGTGCTAATTCTACTTCTTCATCTGCTGTGATTAAATCTACTTTTCCAATTTCTTGTAAGTATTTGTCTAAGGACGCAGTTTCTCTGTTGGTAACCTGTTTTGTAATTTTAAGTTGTCTCATCTAAATGATTTGTATCGATTTTTAAATTCGTAAAATTTTTGCTACAAATCTTTATACGTATCAAAACAACATTTTGTTACAAAAAACAAAAAAAATTTTGAAAAAGATTTTTGAAGGATGAAGAAATCTTAAAATAATCCATTAATTTGAGAATCAATTCTATCAATTACATAACCCAAATCTTCTTGATTGCTTACAAAATCTAAGTTATCAACATCAATAATGAGTAATTTTCCTTTGGTATATGTTGAAATCCAAGCTTCATATCGTTCATTTAATCTGCTTAAATAATCAATACTGATGCTGTTTTCATATTCTCTTCCTCGTTTGTGAATTTGACCAACTAAAGTTGAAATGTTAGCACGTAAGTAAATCAACAAATCTGGAGGAGTAATTAAATTTTCCATCAACTCAAACAAAGAACTGTAATTATGAAAATCTCTGTTTGTCATCAATCCCATAGCATGCAAATTGGGTGCAAAAATATGCGCATCCTCATAAATAGTTCTGTCTTGAACAATGTTTTTTCCAGATTCTCGCAATTCTAAAATTTGACGAAAACGACTGTTTAAAAAATAAACTTGCAAATTGAAAGACCAACGTTCCATTTCTCCATAAAAATCGTCTAAATATGGGTTTTCATCAACTGATTCAAAATGTGGTTTCCATTTATAATGTTTGGCTAAAAGTTGGGTAAGTGTGGTTTTTCCAGCGCCAATATTTCCTGCGATTGCAACGTGCATATTTTAAATTCTATGAGATTAAAAAACGAGTTGCTAAAGTAATAAAAAAAGATAGTATTGTGATTAATAAATTAATTTGTATCCAAAACCACGCACATTAATGATTTGAATATTTGGGTCATATTGCAGTTTTTTTCTGAGTTTACTGATAAAAACATCCATACTTCTGGCATTAAAAAAATCGTCATTTCCCCAAAGTTTATTGAGAATGAAAGTTCTATCCAATAACTCATTTTTCTTTTCTGACAATTGAAAAAGCAATTCAGCTTCTCTAGACGTCAATTGAAAAGTTTTTTCGTTGAATGATAAGGTTTGTTTGGTAAAATTAAATTGATAGTTACCAATTTCGATGGCATCTAAATTGGCTTGAAATTCAATTCTATTCAGCAATGATTTGACGCGAATAATCAATTCTTCCATGGAAAAAGGTTTTTTAAGATAGTCATTTCCTCCCAATTGAAAACCTTCCAAAACATCTGATGTTTGCGATTTTGCCGTTAAAAAAATAATCGGAATTCGTTTGTTTTCCAATCGAATTTCTTTTGCCAACGTAAAACCATCTTTTTTTGGCATCATCACATCCAAAACCAAAATATCTGGTTTTTCTTTTTGATAGATTTTAAAAGCTTCTTCGCCATTTGTTGTCAAAAAAACAATAAAATCTCTTGATTCTAAACTCTCTTTTACAATCATTCCCAAACTTGCTTCGTCTTCAGCTAACAAAATTTTTATCTTAGTCATTGGGAAGCTGAATTTTAAAAATAGTGTGATTTTTGCTTGAATTTACAACAATCGTTCCTCCATGTTTTTCAATGATTTTTTTGCAATAATACAAGCCAATTCCAAAACCTTTTACATCATGTGTATTGCCTTTTGGAACTCTGTAAAATTGCTCAAAAATCTTTTCTTGATGCGTTTTTTCAATGCCTTCACCATTATCAGAAATACTAATTTCTGTGCCTTTTTTATAAGTATTTAGTTGAATTTCTATGGAATTTCCACCATATTTTATAGCATTATCAATCAGATTTGAAATCACATTTTCAAAATGAAAAACATCTACATTCATCAAAATAGTTTCTGAATTTGATTGAAAAATAATTGTTTTTGAAGCACACAATAATTGATGCTTTGCTACAATTTTTTTGATCAATTCTACAGCATCAACTGACTCTTTTTTTAAGTACAATTGTTCACTATCCAACGTGGCAGTTTCCAATAATTTTTCAACCATTTGATGCAATTTTTCCAATTGAACAGAAGACATGGAAAGGTATTTTTTCGTTTTCACTTTGTCATCCAATACATTAAAATTTTCAATCGCTTCAATAGCCGTTGAAATTGTTGCAATTGGCGTTTTAAATTCGTGTGTTATATTGCTGATTAAATCGTTTTTGATGGTTGCCAATTCTTTTTGTTGATTGATGATTTTCAACAAATAAAACAAACACGAAATGATCAATAATGACAACACAAGTGATAAAAAAATACCTGTTGAACTTCGTTTTAAGGCTTCAAAATCGATGTTGTTGTAACGCAATTCAAAATCTTCATTGTCTTTTAAAAAGGTTGATTTTGAATACACACTTTTTTCAAAAGTTGTCTGTAAAATACTGTCTTTCGTAGAATAAAAAATGGTGTCTTGTTTGTAGTGATTGAACGTAAAATCAATCGGAATTTTTTTCAAAACCAATTGATTTTTCAGTAACGAATCCAACTGTTTGTAGTCAATTTCATTGGTTGAAAATGAAATAAAAATAGGTTGTAAACTTTTGATTAGTTTCAAACTATCAGCCATTTTTTTGCCCGAGAAAAACTGAAAAGAATCTTTTTTTTGTACTCTAATTTCCTTGATGTTTTTGGGAGATATATTTAATTTAGGCTGATTTAATTCTTTTAAATATTTAATAATGGTGTCTTTTTCTTTTTCAAAAGATCCGTCTTCGCTTTCAAAAGAAATACTGGTAACCTCAAAACTTGTTTTTACTTTTTCAGCGTCTTTTTTTCGGCTATTATTAAATTTTTTAAAAGCAACTGAATTTTTGAAAAGTGTGTCAAATTTTGGCAATTTTGGAAAGGTTGTATCATTAGGATTGTTACTCAAATTCAGAATAGTTGTATAATCCGTTTTTGCCAATTTTGCATAATATTCTTCAATAGCATTGTCCAAACTCAATTGAATTTCATTGGCAACTCGCACTTTATTTTCTTCGTAATTTTTATAATTCCAAAAAAATTGAACTGCAATTGTTGCCACAATTGTTGCCGTAATAAAGTAAAAAATCAATTGGTATTTTTTGGTATTCATGCCTCAAAGATAGTTAGTTAACTTGAAAAAAAGAATGTGTTAACACACGTTAACACTCATTAACGCAATCAAAATTTCATTTGAGAGATATTTGTCAAGAATTTAAAAACCAACAATATGAAAAATTTAGTTATAATTACTTTTTTGCTTTTATCAAGCATTGCTTTTTCTCAAGAGAAAAAAATATCTTTAGAATCAAATTTTGAATCTATTGAGATTTCAGTGGATTCTTTAGAAGAAATTTACACCATTAAATGGGAAGATTTTATAGACGTTTTTAAAGAAAACAATCCTGAAAGTAAGATTTCTATGAAAGTTACTGTAAAGAATATCAAAAAAGAAAATCTCATTACCAATTTCAGTATTGGTGTCAATGGAAAATCCGAACAAATCGATAGCTTAGTAGCACAATTGAAAAAAGGAGTTTTAAAAATGAAACAATTAGCCATAGATTTAAACGAAAAAAATAAAAAATAATGAAAGCACATGTCATCGCTATCGCACTTTTGGGTTTTGTACTCAACGCTGTTGCACAAGATTTTACAGGAAAGGCAATTTATAAAACCAACAGAAAAACGGGTTTTAAAATTGGAGGAGATTCTAACTTGTCAGAAGCTCAAAAACAAGAATTGGAAGAACGATTTCAAAAAATGAATCAAAAAACGTTCTTTTTAGAATTTGATAAAACAACTTCTAGTTATAAAGAAGAAGAAAAATTGAACGCACCAAATCCACAAGCAAATGTGGGAGGAATGCAAGTTATTTCGGTTTTTGGAGGTGGTGGTTCAGGAAGTGCATATTTCAAAAATTTGAAGGAAAAACGATTTGTTAGCAAAACCGAGATTATGGGAAAAACGTTTTTGATCAAAGATTCCATCCCAAATTATCAATGGCAATTAACTTCGGAAACAAAAAATATTGGGAATTATACTTGTTATAAAGCCACATTTTCAAAAGATGTAGAAAATATTTCAATGACTGTTGAAAATGGAGAAACAAAACAAACCAAAAAAACAGAAACCATCACCACTACAGCTTGGTACACACCCCAAATTCCTATCAGCAATGGACCAACAATTTACCATGGTTTGCCAGGATTGATTTTGGAAATTAATGACGGAAAAACGACGATTGTTTGCACGGAAATTGTGCTAAATCCCTCAGAAAAAATCACCATTTCTGAACCTGACAAAGGTAAAATTGTAACACAAGCTGAGTATGATAAAATACGAGATGAAAAGAATAAAGAGCTGATGCAACGTTTTCAAAGCAGAGATGGCAAAGGCATAGAGATTAAAATTGGAGGATAAGATTGTTTTTTTGTTTACTAATTTTGAGTACTCATTAAACTTTTAAGTTTTTTTTAAGTCTAATTTGAAGGTATTTAAAATACTTTTGACAAAAAATTAATTAAAAATTATGAAATCAATAACAATTCTCTTTTTAGCGTTCTTTTCTGTTGCCACTTTTGCTCAAAAAGATTTTCAAGGAAAAGCCATGTACATGTTTAAAAGAACTGTTGATATGGAACAATTTGGTAACGAATTGACTGAGGTACAAAAGCAACAAATGGCAGCTCGTTTTAAAAGCTTCAACGAAAAATCGTTCACATTACTATTTACTAAATCAGAAAGTTCTTTTAAAGAAGATGCAAAATTAGAAACACCAGGAACAAATGGCCCAATGTGGGGAAGAAACAATGGACAGGGTTCTATTTATAAAAGCCTGAAAGACAAAGAAATGATTGAAGATGTTGAGCAATTTAGCAAACGTTTTTTGATTGTTGAAAAAATGGAGCAACCACAATGGCAATTAACTTCTGAAACCAAACAAATTGGTAATTATACTGTTTACAAAGCAACCATGACTAAAGAGGATAAAAGTATAGACTTTGGAAGTATTTTTGGAAGAAGAAACAATACTCAGAATAGTGATAAAAAAAACGAACCAAAAATGATTAATGTTACTGCATGGTATTCTCCACAAATTCCAGTAAGTGCCGGTCCAGAAAGTTATTGGGGATTACCTGGATTGATTTTAGAATTAAATTACGGAAGAACCACGTTGTTGTGCACAGAAATTGTATTGAATCCTGAAGAAAAAATCGAAATTCAAAAACCAAATAAAGGTGATAAAGTTGGCAGAGATGAATACAACAAAATCATCAAAGAAAAAACTGACGAATTGAAAGAGCGTTTTCAAGGAAGAGGAAATGGTGGAAGAGGAAGATTCTAAGTAAACAACCCCAAAAAATAATCAAACCAAACAAATGAAAAAAATTTTAGTAATCGCCATTTTTATGGTGACTTGGATTGCAACTGCCCAAATAAAATTGACAGGTGTTGTGAAAGACTCCATTGGAGTTCCTTTAGAAATGGCAAATGTAATTGCGATTGATGATGTTTCTAAAGCAATCGCTTCTTATGGTTTTTCGGATTCCAAAGGATTTTACAGACTCGATTTAAAAAATAATACTTCTTACACTGTTAAAATAAGTTATATTGGTTTTAAAGAAATTTCGACAGCCATAAAAACTACAACAGCTGATATTGTAAAAAACTTCACTATGAAAGAAGACAATATGTTAGAGGGTATTAACATTGTCTCGAAAATGCCTGTTACCATTAGTGGTGATACTATTTCATACAATGCAGATTCTTTTAAAAATGGTACTGAACGTAAATTAGAAGATGTATTGAAAAAATTACCAGGAGTTGAAATAAACGCTGCTGGGCAAATTGAAGTAGAAGGAAAAGCTGTTGAAAAAATTACTATTGACGGTAAAGATTTTTTCAGTGGAGATACCAAATTGGCAACCAAAAATATTCCTTCAAATGCGATTGATAAAATTCAAGTTTTGAGAAACTTTTCGGATGTTAATCAATTGAGTGGCGTTCAAAACAATGAAGACAGAGTTGCCATCAATATCAAATTAAAAGAAGGAAAAAAGAATTTTTGGTTTGGTGATGTTACTGGAGGAATTGGATATGCACCAAGTGAAACCTTATACCTTTTTCAACCAAAATTATTTTATTATACTCCAAAATACACGCTTAATGTTATTGGTGATGTAAATAATATTGGTGAAGTTGTTTTAGATAGAGGAGATTTAAGAAGTTTTGGTGCCAATTTTCAAAGTCAAAGTCCTTCAAACGGAACAAACATCAATATTGCAGATGCAGGAATTGGTTTTTTAACTGCCAATGCAAGAAATGCAAATAAAATAGAAACTAAATTATCCGCTTTCAATTTCAGTTATTCACCCAATAAAAAATTGAGTTTAGGCGGATTTTTAATTTTTTCGAGCAATACCAATGGTCAAAGAAATATCAATACTATTGATTATGTTGATATTCCTGATGACCCAAACACTCCTATAGATGAAAGTTTAAATAGCATACCTGATGATGTGGTTGATAATACAACCAATCAGACTAGTAATACTGGCTTATTTCGATTTACGTCTATCTATAAAAAAGATATTAATAATCAAATGAATTATAATATTGCCGGTCGTTTTTCAAATGAATTTAGAACTGATAATGTAAATTCTCAAGTACTTAGTGATATTACAGAAAGAGAAAATGCAACTCCTTTTACCATCAATCAAGATTTGAGTTATTTCTATACAGCAAGTGAAAAAAGTATTTTTGCCCTAGAAATAAAGCATTTATTGCAAGATGAAGATCCATTTTATTTGGCTTCTTTAGAAAATAATCCTAATAATAATAATGATCCTGATTTAACAAAAAGAGATGGTTTTGATAATGCAGCACTTACTTTAGGATTGGATAGAAGCAATATGTTCTACAATTTAGAGCAAGACAGACGTGTAAAAACCAATCAAATGGATGCAAAATTGGATTATTACTACATTCTCAATTCGGTAAGTAATTTGAATTTTGTAGCAGGAACAATTTTGAGTAATCAAAATTACAACTCACGTTTTTTCCAAATTTTAGACAATGGAAATGAGATAATACCAAATCCTACAATTCAAAATGTATTAGACCCACAAACTACCAATGATACTGAATATAAATTTGCTGATATTTATGCAGGTTTGAGATATCGTTTGAAAAAAGGAATTTTTACCATTACTCCAGGTTTTACTGTTCATTCATACAATTCTCAAAACACACAATATGGAACAGAATATTTTCAAGATAAATTTTTCCAAGTATTGCCAGAGTTTGAAGTTGTTGCACAATTTAAAAGAAGCGAAAGCTTGAATTTTAGTTACAGACAACAAGTTAATTTTACAGATGTGAATCAAATTGCAAGAGGATTTGTTGCAAGAAGTTATAATTCATTCTTTATAGGAAATGATGAACTTATCAATGCCAGTTTCCATAATGTATCTTTAAATTATAGAAGTTTTAATTTATTCAATAATAGTAATGTATTTGCGAGATTAAACTATAGAAAAACAATCAATCAAGTAACTAGTGATATTAATTTTCCTCCTGGTTCTGTGGTTTCAAGCAGTTTAGCTATCAATTCACCTGAAGATTTTGAGAGTTTCACAGCTTTTGCTAACGTGAGCAAAACCATCAAAAAGATTACAGGAAGATTAGGAGGTAATTTCAATTACAACAAAAGTTATCAATTTATTAATAGTATAGGAAATTTGAACAAAAATATCTCAAGAGGTTTTAACACCAGAATTGGTACCAATTATACAAAAGCACCAAATATAAATTTATTTTATAGTGCTGATTTTTCTGATCAAAACAATACGTCTAGAAATACAATTGTTAAAGGTTTAACACAAAGAACAGGAATTGATTTCGACGCATATATTTGGAATTCATTAACTTTTAAATCTGACTTCTCTTTTACAGAAGTAAAACAGAATGGCGATGTTGCAAACTCTTTCAATATTTTAAATGCCTCTTTTGCTTATAGAAAAAATAGTGATGCAAAATGGGAATACGAATTGGTTGGAAGCAACTTATTAGCAACTAGCTCAAATGTATCTGTAAATCAGAATAATTTTTCATTTAGAATCAATGAAACATTTATCTTACCAAGATTTGTAAGTTTCAGAGTTCGTTACCAATTGTAATTTCATTTTAAAAAATTTAAACAAATGGCTCAATTTTTTTGAGCCATTTTTTGTTTAGTTTCCTTATTTTCGTGGCATGAGTGTAGTTGCTTCAAAATCATCTTTCTATACAACATTCAAAACACTTGGATTGTTGTATTTGTTTTTTATTGTTGGCTTATTTTTGGATAGTTTTTACATGGTTGCAATTACTGAAAATGCGCAACATTATGCTAATTTGCTGATGATTTTTATGTTTGTCATCACTTTTTTTAGAGTGAATAAACGACTTAAAGAACAAATGCTAGCAGCAGTTTTGATTGCCTATTTTGGCGAATATTTATTCTCTATTTTGATGGGAATGTACACGTACAGATTGGAAAATGTGCCTCATTACATTCCATTTGGTCATGCTTTTGTGTATATTGCAGTTTTGTGTTTTTCAAAAGCGGCTTCTATAAAAATACATCATCTGTTTTTAGAACGATTCTTTACCATTTTTATATTCATTTATGCCAGTATTTTTTTGATTTTCGAAAACGATGTTTTCGGATTTGTGATGACAATTGCCACGTTATTTATTTTAAGAAACAAACCAAGAGAACGTCTTTTTTATTTAACCATGTATATCACAGTGGTGGTTTTGGAATTGGTAGGAACCTATTATAAATGTTGGTCTTGGCCAGCAACAGCCTGGGGAATTTTTGATTTTTTACCCAGTTATAATCCTCCAAGTGGCATCAGTTTCTTTTATTTTTTATTAGATTTGGGCACGCTTTGGGTTTATAAAAAACGGCATCAATTGGCTTGGAAACGAATGAAAAACATTCGAAAAATCAGATTACAATCTTCAAATTAAAAAAAGAAAATGTCAATAAAAGTAACTTCCGTTTCAAAAAATTATGGCACTCAAAAAGTGTTAAATGACATTTCTTTTGATGCCAAAAATGGAGAAATCATCGGTTTTTTAGGTCCAAATGGTGCAGGAAAATCAACCATGATGAAAATCCTAACAGGTTATTTAAAACCTGATGAAGGCGAAGTTTTTATGGATGATATTGATGTGTTGAAAAACCCTTTAGAAGCTCAAAAAATAATCGGGTATTTGCCCGAACATAATGCTTTGTACACTGATATGTATGTGAGAGAATATCTCGATTTTTGTGCGTCAATTTATAAATTATCAAATTCAGAAAATGGTTCTGTAAAAGAACAAATAGAAAGTTGTATTGAAAAAGTGGGTTTACTTACAGAAGCTCATAAAAAAATTCATCAATTATCAAAAGGATATCAACAAAGAGTTGGCATTGCAGCTGCTATTTTGCACAATCCATCAGTATTAATTTTAGATGAGCCAACTACAGGTTTAGACCCAAATCAATTAGTAGATATTAGAACTTTGATTAAAGAATTGGGAAAAGAAAAAACAGTATTATTTTCAACACATATTATGCAAGAAGTAGAGGCAGTTTGCGATCGTGTGTTGATTATCAACAAAGGAACATTGCTGTTAAATGAATATATAAAACATCTAAAAGGCAAAAGTTTAGAAGCTATTTTTAGAGAAACAACAACAGTCTAAATCACTCAAAATCAATTCAATTTATAATTGATTTGCTGTTTTTGTAAAATATCCAACAACGAACTAGAAACTTCTATTTTTATGTTTCTACTTGGAAGATTTACCTCAATATTTTCGATTTCATCCCAAATTGTAAATTTTAACGGTTTTGTTCCGGGATTGTTTTTTAAAATGGTTTCTAAATTTAAAATAGTATCTTCTTTGATTTCATCCAAAGGAATTTGAATGGTGAGTTTTTCACAACAATTGTCCAAAACATCTGTTAGCAGTTTGAAATCAGTAAATGAAATACTCACTTCATCATTGTAAAAATTCTTTTTAAAAGTTGCTCTGATAAATAAGAAGTTTTTCATCGATAAAAAATGTTTGAATTTTAAGTAATCTTCTTTAAAAATCCGGAATTCATAATTGTCATTATAATCTTCCAAAACAAAGGAAGCCCATGGATTTCCAGTTTTTGCAACTCGATGTTGAACATCCGTAATAATTCCTGCAAAAGAGATATTTTTTCCAGCATGAGATTTCAAATCTTCTCTAAAAATTGACAAGTTGGTATTGCAAAAAAAGAGTTCATTTTTGAAATCATCTAAAGGATGTGCAGAAATATACATGCCAATGACTTCTTTTTCTTGAGACAACAATTCCATAGTTCCCCAAGTTTCACAATTCGGAATTTCAGGTTCAGGAAATTGAATGGTTGAGGTTTCTCCAAAGAGTGATACTTGAGTAGAATTTTTATTCTCTTGAAATTTGCTTCCGTATTTCATAGCACGTTCTAGAAAAGTGACTCCTTTTTCATCCAATGCAAAATATTGTGCTCTGTGAGTGTTAGTAAACGAATCAAAAGCACCCGCTTTCACCAAACTATCAAACGCTTTTTTATTGGCAACTCGCAAATCTGCGCGTTTTGCCAAATCAAAAATGGAAGCATACGAACCATTTTCTTTGCGTTCATCAATAATCGATTTTACTGCATGCGCTCCAACACCTTTGATAGCAGCCATTCCAAAACGCACAGCTCCTTGTTTATTTACAGAAAATTTCAAGTAAGATTCGTTGATGTCAGGTCCTAAAACTTGCAAGCCCATTCGTTTGCATTCTTCCATAAAAAAGGAAATTTGTCTGATATCACTCATATTATTTGAAAGCACAGAAGCCATATATTCAGCTGGATAATGCGCTTTCAAATACGCCGTCTGATAAGCAATCCAAGCATAACAAGTAGAGTGGCTTTTGTTAAAAGCATAACTTGCAAATGCTTCCCAATCTTTCCAAATTTTTTCCAACTTTGTGGCATCATGACCATTTGCTGAGGCTTGTTCAATGAATTTTGGTTTCATTTTATCCAAAACCGACATTTGTTTTTTTCCCATAGCTTTTCTCAAAACGTCAGCTTCACCCTTAGAAAAGTTGGCTAGTTTTTGAGATAATAACATTACCTGTTCTTGATATACTGTAATTCCGTAGGTTTCAGCTAGATATTCTTCCATAGCTGGTAAATCATATTCAATATCTTCTGTGCCATGTTTTCGATTGATGAATGAAGGAATATATTCCATTGGCCCTGGTCTATACAGCGCATTCATGGCAATCAAATCACCGAAAACTGTTGGTTTTAAAGCGCGCATGTGTTTTTGCATTCCTACAGATTCATACTGAAATACACCAACAGTTTCACCTTTTTGAAATAATTGATACGTTTTTTCATCATCTAGAGGAAAAGTTTCAGGGTCTAGTTCTATTCCATGTCTGGCTTTTACAATTTTGACAGTGTCTTTAATTAATGTCAGCGTTTTTAATCCTAAGAAATCCATTTTTAGCAAACCTGCAGATTCTACAACAGAGTTGTCAAATTGCGTCACATACATGTCAGAATCTTTTGCCAAAGCAACAGGAACATAATTCGTGATGTCACCTGGAGTGATAATTACGCCACAAGCATGTGTGCCTGTATTTCTCACAGAACCCTCTAAAATAGTGGCTTTATTTACAGTTTCAGAAGCCAAATTTTCACCTTTCGAAATGGTTCTTAACTCATCAACCATCAATTTTTCTTCCTCTCGAAGACTGTTAATTTTTGATTTGTTTTTTTCATCATCACTAAAAATATGTTGAAGTTTGATGATATTTGGAATCAATTTTGCAATTCTGTCAGCTTCAAAAAGAGGCAAATCTAACACTCTAGCAGTGTCTCTAATGGATGACTTTGCAGCCATTGTCCCATACGTGATAATTTGCGCAACCTGATTTGAACCATATTTTTTAATGACATAATCCAACACTTTGCTTCGCCCTTCGTCATCAAAATCGATATCAATATCTGGCATTGAAACACGCTCAGGATTTAAAAAACGCTCAAAAAGCAAATCATATTTTATGGGATCAATATTCGTGATTTTTAAACAAAATGCCACTACGGAGCCAGCAGCAGAACCACGTCCTGGACCAACTGAAACATCCATATTCCTTGCTTCTCTGATGAAATCTTCAACAATTAAAAAATAGCCAGGATAGCCCGTTTTTTTGATAACTTCCAATTCAAAATCAATTCGTTCAATGATTGAATCAGATAGTTCTCCATATCTTTTTTTGGCACCTTCATAAGTTAAGTGTCGCAAATAATTATTTTCGCCTCTTTTGCCACCATCTAACAAATCTTCTTCTGATTGAAACTCTTTTGGAATGTCAAAAGCGGGCAATAATACTTCTCTTGCCAATGAAAAAATTTCGATTTTATCAACAATTTCTTGCACATTACTAATCGTCTTAGGAATATCTGCGAAGATTTTTTTCATTTCATCGGTTGATTTGAAATAGTATTCTTCGTTTGGCAATCCATATCTATAACCTCGACCTTTGCCAACAGGGGTTGCTTGTTTTTCACCATCTTTTACACAGAGTAAAATATCGTGTGCGTTGGCATCTTTTTTGTCCAAATAAAATGTGTTGTTAGTTGCAACAATTTTTACATTGTGTTTTTCTGAAAACTTTAATAAAGTTTCATTTACAATCGTTTCATCTTGTTGATTATGACGCATGATTTCCAGATAAAAATCATCTTGAAATTCTTGTTTCCACCAAATTAAGGCTTCTTCTGCTTGATGTTCGCCAAGATTTAAAATTTTACTAGGAATTTCTCCGTATAAATTCCCTGATAAAACAATGATATCTTCTTTGTATTTTTTAACAACCTCTTTGTCAATTCGCGGTACATAATAAAATCCGTCAATAAAAGCAATTGATGACATTTTCGCCAAATTGTAATAGCCCTTTTTATTTTTTGCCAACATCACCACTTGAAATCCATTGTCTTTGATAGATTTATTTTTGTGGTCTTCACAGATATTAAATTCACAACCAACAATTGGTTTTATTTCATGTTCGGCTAATTTGTTATGATTCAAAACCGTATTTACAAAATGAAAAGCCGCCATCATATTTCCAGAATCTGTCATAGCAACCGCTGGCATTTTATCTTGAGCAGCGGCTCGTACCAAAGCATCAATTTGGATGGTAGATTGCAAAACCGAAAATTGTGTGTGGTTGTGCAAATGTGAAAAAGCAGTGTCTTTTAGTTCAAATAAACCTTCAGAAGTTGTTTTGGAAGTAATATCGTCTTTTAAATTTTCAAGTCTTTTTCGAATTTTTTCAGTTTTACTTTTTAGATTAACATGCTTAATTCCAATAACTTGAATTTGAGTTGGATTTGCTATTTTGAAATTTTCAAAATAAGATTCATCAACTTTTAATTCTTCTTTTGTGAATTCTTTTAAACGAATTAATTCTAAAAAACAACGCGTTGTTGCCTCGACATCTGCAGTTGCATTGTGTGCTTCTTCAAAATCAACAGCGAAAAGATGTTTGTGAAGTTCGGTTAATGTTGGCAATTTGAATTTTCCACCACGACCACCAGAGAGTTTGCAAAGTGTAGCCGATTTTTCAGTACAAGTATCTAAAAAAGGGAGTTTTGTTAAATTGTTTTGAATGCCCAATCTATGAAATTCACAACCAAGAATATTGATGTCAAAACTTACATTTTGTCCAACTACAAAACTTGTTTTTTGCAAAACTTGATTGAATAAGGCAAGTCCTTCTTCTAAAGAAATCCCTTGTTCTTGAGCCAATTCTGTTGAAATTCCATGAATTCTTTCAGCGTCAAAAGGAATATTAAATCCGTCAGGTTTTATCAAAAAATCACGATGTTCTATGAGATTTCCCATAGCATCATGCAATTGCCACGCAATTTGAATACACCTTGGCCAGTTGTCAGTATCCGTGATTGGTGCGTTCCAACTTTTTGGTAATCCTGTGGTTTCGGTGTCGAAAATTAAATACATAAATAGTTTTTCGTTTGATATTGGGTTTACTTTAAAAATAAATTAAAATTTAAAAATACGGAGAAATAATGTTTTTAATTGGTTGTTTTTTTAAATTTTTTAACAAAAAAATCGTCTGAAAATTTCTTTTCAGACGATTTAAATAAAGTTTGTTAAAAATTATTTAGCCAATGTTTTCATATAATTGATTACTAACCAAATATCTTCTGACTCTTTAATTTTTTTCTCAAAAGTTGGCATATCGTCTTTTCCTTTTGATATTTTGTAGAAAAGCTCACCATCAGTTTGGTCTTTATAAAAATTTGGATCGCTAAAGTCTCCTAAATCCCCTTTAAGAGTAGAAGCTTTTGAGCCATCACCCATTCCTTTTTTTCCGTGACAAGAAGAACATTGTTTTGCAAAAATACTTTTACCATCAAGAATTCCTTCTTTATCTGACACATTTGTTGGATTTTTCATTGTTTTATATTTCGCAGGAATTTTCCATGGATCTTGGGTTGTTTTAAAAGTAAAAGAAAGAGAAATCATTGCGATTAAAAGCAACGTAATTTTAATTGAATTTTTCATAATGTTGTGATTTTAAAGTTTAAAAATTTTGTAGAGGTTGATAATTAGTAAAACGATGGTTCCCCATATCCCCAAAAGTAATAAATTTGGTATAATTAAAACAAAAAGTGGTGCTTTTAATGCAGATCCCCACATTGTTTTGTCATTATAACTATCTTTTGATTCCATGATCGTTCCAAAGTCTGCTTTTACCAATTCAATTATAGTGCCATAAGTATCACTCTCATCCAATTTAATAATAAAATCAAGTTTACCGTTTTTACTGTAAAGCACTTGATCTATCGCAACTTCAATTTCACCAGATTCGTCAGTTTCATAAGTTTCGTCTTCGCCAATTTGCATCAATCCATAAAGACGTTGCAATTTTACAGAGATATTTTCTTCGGCAATGGGTTCGTTATTAGCGTCTGTTAAAAGTATTTTGATGGTTTTACTATCTTCGTCTTGCTCTAAACTTGCTTTCAAAAAAGCATCTTTAAAAGAAACTTCCTCTTCTAAATCCTCAAATTTTGAATTATTTTCAAGAACAACTTTGAATAATTGTTCTTGATTTCCAAATTTTTTTGAGTCTAATTTAAAAAAAACTTCTCCATTTTCATTTGTAGAAATTTGACTGATTTTTGTGGCATCACCATTTGAATCTTTTACATTTGCATTCAATAAAATTAATTTTACTTCTTGAGCAGGTAAATAACTTCTACCCTCTTTATAAACCACCTTTGCTTTGATTCCAGCACCGTTTTTATAATCTTTGATGTAATTCAAGGTTAATCTCGGGCTTAATTTATCTTGCGAAAAAAAGGAATCATTTTTTCCGAGTATAGCAAGCAATAAAGCTATTGTAAAAAATTTTAGTTTCATAATTTTTGATTTTTTATGTTATTCATTTTCTTCAATAGTCTCTTGAATTGGAATGATAGGTAGGTATCTAAAAAGTATTGTCATTATCAATAAAGCACTTGCCAGTGTTCCAAAAGTAATCATCCATTCTATGGTTGTTGGCCAGTATTCATGCCAGCTTTCAGGAGTTCCTTCAAGAGGTACAAAAGGTTCAAGCAATGTTGGGGTCACAATGATATATCTTTTCCACCATGCACCTACCACTACGAATAATCCCATAATGAATAAAGGCAAAGGTTTGCGACCTTTTCTAAAGATCAACACAACAACTGGAACAATGAGTCCAAAAATAATTGCTGACCAAAACATTGTTGAATAATGTCCTGTAAATAAATCTGATAGGTGACCAGCTTCCTCTTTTGTGGTTTTATAGGCCGGAACTAAATATTCATTCACATTAAAATATAAATATACTAAGCAAAGCATCACTAATAATTTTCCCATATTGTCAAAATGCTTGTCAGTGATATAATCTTCAAGTTTATAAGCTTTTTGAAGAATATACATGATTGTGACTACTGCACCAGTTCCGGCTACGAAAGCGCCAGCAATAAAGTATGGGCCAAAGTTGGTACTATCCCAACCAGGTCTATAAGTTGTTGCAAAAAGCCAAGCAGTAACTGTATGAATTCCGAAAGCTACAGGAATAATCAAAACAGAAAGTGTTCGAATTGATTTGTTATAAATATTTTTTTGTTTTGCATTTCCTTTCCATTTTAATGAAAGTTTACCATACCAATTACTCAATTTTGGTCGATCACTAAAATGTTTTTTTAAAATGGCGAAATCAGGCAATAAAGGAAAATAAAGCAATAATACACTAATCATCAAATAGGTAGAAATAACGAGTACATCCCAAATAATTGGAGATTGTAATCTGCCATACATGAATATATGTAATATTCTATCAGGACGACCCATATCTATAATAATAGTCAAACCACCCATGATAATTGCCGCAACCGCAATTACTTCTGATATTCTTGTGAGAGGCGTACTCCATTGAGCTCCTGATAATCTTAAAACAGCAGTTACGAGTGAGCCTACCAAACTGATAGCAACAAAAAACACAAAGTTTGATATATAAACACCCCAAAGTGCATAATCTCTCATACCGGTTACAACAAGTCCTTTTGTAACTTGTTGATAATAAGCAAATAATGCAGCAACAATTACAAGACATAAAAAAGCTACCCAAACTTGACCGAGAAATCCAAATTTTTTTGGCGCTAATTCTTCGATAATTAAATTTCTAGTTTTTTTCATTATTCTAAATCTTTAAAAACAGATTGATTTGGGGTATAATTATCTAATCCAACTTCAAAATCGTCTGAACGATCTACAGGAGGCAAATAATAGACACTTGGTTCGGTTCCTAAACTTTCCATAAAACGGTGTGCGCCACGATCTTTCAAAAGTTTACTCAATTGAAAAGTTTGCCCACTTCCATTGGTAACAGCATCTTCATACATATCACCAAAAGCAAAAACATCATTTGGACAAGCTTTTACACAGAAAGGAAGTTCGCCTTTTGCAGTTTCGTGAGGACAAAAATCACATTTATCAACAGTTCCTTTTACACTAGGTTTACCACAATAATCTGGGGTATATGGCTCATCATCTATAATCAATTCAGCTTGTTTTGGTTCATCCCAATTAAAAATACGAACAGAATAAGGGCAAGCAGCCATACAAAATCTACAACCAATACATCTTTCATTATCGATTAAAACAATTCCATCTTTTCTTTTAAAAGTAGCATCAACTGGACACACTTTTACGCAGGGTGGTTTGTCGCAATGTTGGCATTGAGTTGGCATCCAATATGGTGCAGTCTCTTCGCTTTCTTGCATTTTGTAGATTTTTAACCAAGCATTATCACCTGTGATGTAGTGTCCTTTATTACAAGCACTTTGACATTTTTTGGCATTTTTACATTTTGCCAAATCTACCACCATTACAAATTTCTTATCAACAAAACCCTCTCTGGGATTGTAAGCACTTTCATTGTGATGTTCTTCAACTTGTGATTTAGGAACCAAAACCAAGTCTCCTTCAGTGGTCATTAATTCAACCATTTCTCCCTCATTTCCTGCCATGGTTGGCTCAGAAAAATATTGGGTCAGCATGACACCACCTGCAGTTGCAACCAAACCAAATTGAGCTCCTTTTTTTAAAAATTCTCTCCTATTTTGTTTTATTTTTTCGTTCATTTTAATTGATTTCTATTAATTTAAAAGGGATAAATTATTTTTTTAACCAAGATTTTAAATCAGGATTGCTCAAACTAGTTTTGACTGTTTGAGAATTTTTCAAAGTCCCTTTTTTAACTTTTACGGTTGTTCCATCGGGTTTAAGAAGTATTTGATACTCTTCATCTTCGGGTGTATTTTCTTTTGTTTCAAAAGCTTGCGCCCTAGACACAAGAGGAATTAAAAACAAACCACCCAAGGCAGCTAAAAATTTATTTCTACCTAATTTATTGGTTGAATTTATCTCTTTTTTCATTATTAGAAAATTTAAAAATTCCACAAACGATTGATGTTAAAACCAATTGCGAAATCACCATTAAAGAAATCATTTTGGTTATACATGATATTTTGTTGTTGCACTATGCCTCTATAGTTAGTAATAAATACTTGGAAAGCGTGAGAACCAGTTACGAATTCAAACCCAAGACTTACGCCAGGCTCAATCGAATTATTCGAAGTAATGGGAGCTGTATAATCAAGAGTAAGGGCAGTTTGTGGAGATATTTTATATTTTCCTCCAAAACCTATTGAAAACATATCATTTTTCAATCCGTTTTCAACCACATTGTAGTGAGACCAACCTGTTGAGACCAATGCTGAGAAATTTCTAGTAAAACGTCTAGCTATAATTAACTGGTTAAAGTTTGAATAACGATCTGAAGTAAATTGGAAGTTTTCTTTTCTACGTGCATCAATTGTAAAGTTTCCATAATAAGAAACACTTACCGGAAATTTGTTGTCTTTGGTTTGTTTTAACAAAGCAAATTTATAGTTAAAATCTTGCAGACGTTTGTCTTTTGTTGATCCAAATCCGATATTAGCCCAATCAGTAAGCGAATAACTAAGACCAAGTCTGATGTTTGCAGCCCCCCAAATACCTATTAAATCATTGTCTTTCGGAGCGTTGTTTACCAATCCAAAACGGTGATTCATTACAAATTCGAGCGTTCCTTTTTGATATACTTTATCTGTTTGACTTTCAATCAAAGTTCCACTATCAAAAGCATCTCTTTCAATTTTACTTTTGGTTTTTACGATTGGATTGACGATATTGAAGTCTTCTTTTTCGTCATCATCTTGAGCTATCAAGGATAGAGGCAAAATTAAAAGTGCCGCTATGAGAAAAATATATTGTTTCATTTTATTTGTTTTTTTTGATTGTTATTAATGAAATAAAAATGTTGTGGAGTTTTAATTTTTTATTGCTCCTTCATTAATCCATTGAATCACCGTATTTATATCCGAATTTGATAAACCTCCTGTTGGTGGCATGATTGCCATACCATCTCCTTTTAAAGATTTTATCAATTTACTATTTGTGGCATCATTTGGTAATACATAATTACCATTTATGAGTGATTGATAAGAATTAGCAGACCTTAAATCTAGTTTAATTGCTCCACTATGGCAGCCAATACAGCTTACATTAAATATTCGTTGAACATCTTGACTGAAAGATACGTTGGTGGGCAAGACGCCGGAATCAGCAGGTAATTCATCATAATAACAAGATTGTAAAAACAATACCATTCCTAATACTGTTAAAAAATAACTTATTTTTTTCATTGTATTTGAGTTTTTATTGAAAAAATAGTCACTTTTTTTGGTTCAAATGAACAATGATTCTGTGACTATTTTTTCAGTGGTTAAATTATTGTCTATCAGGAAATGAAATTGGATCATTTGCCATTAATTTCAACATTCCTTTTATTTCTTCAAGTGACGTTGGTGTTGGCGCCATGATTGTTCCTACTTGTCCAGAAACAACTTTGTGTTGTAATTCATAAGGTTTTTTTCTTACAAATTCTCCTACACTATAACCCCCTAAATTAATAGCATTTCCGTCTGCACCATGGCAAGAAGAACATTTGTTTGTAAAATAGGTTTGACCTAAAGTCGTATTTCCATCAAAACCAATATTAGTGAAAGCTACAGATCCTGTTGGATATGTACCTGTTGTATTGGTTGCAAAAAGTTCATCGACATTAAATGCACCCTCTCTTAAGAATTTTACCAAATCCCATATTTGAGCATCTGTTAAAATTGTACCATAATCAGGGTGATTGTTTCCACCGAGACTTGGGTTTGTTCCGTCGGAAGTTCTGGTAACATTCACTGGTGCACCACTAGTATTTTTAATTTTGTCAAATAATTCAGTGATATCTGCCAAACTTAAGTTGTTTAATTTTACTTTTGATATATCTGGTCTTCCTACTTTCGGACCTCTATTAATGTACGAGCCATATCTTGCTTTTAAATCCCAAGCATGGCATTGTTTACATCTATAAAAATCTTTATAGCTAGTGATATCAGCTATATTAACTGTTGGGTCTTTTGGACCATCAAAACCCGGAGTTACAGTAAAGTCATTATAAAGTTGGCTTCCCACAACTGCACTAGCTTTGTCATAAGCGATTTGATCAGAATTATCAATAGGAATAAGCTCTTCTCTGTCGTGAGTACACGATATTAAAAAACTACCTATTATAAGTCCAAAAAAATAAATTTGAAATTTTTTTAATGTTTTCATGATAAATTATTTTGTTTTTAATAATGGAACGAAGGTATTATGTACCTACAATGCAAAATATGATTTTTATCATAAATTATGTTAAAATATTGAAATAATGTAAATCATTTTTAAAAATTTATTTAGAGTCTTATATTTTTCTTGTGAATGCACATTTTTAAAAATCTAAATTTTAAAACATGATAAATATCATTAATCATTTTTTTTTTGAGAACTACTTTTGACACAACAATAATTTTCATTTTAAAATAGAAACAACAATTATAAAATATTATGAACAGATTTTTACGTTTTATTGGTGTTTCACACAAGACAGCAACAACTCAACAAAGAGAAAAATATCATCTTTCAGAAGTTGAAAAAGAACAGCTTACGCAATTAATAAGTAAAAGATTTTCTGATATTTCGGGTTTATTTATTTTGGCTACATGTAATAGAACAGAAATTTATTTTGAATCATCTCAGACCTCCGCAACTATATTATTATCACTATTTATAGATTTTAAGTCTATTGAAAAAAATAATGATGAGGAAAATTTATTTATATGCGGAAATAAAACCGAAGAAACCATTGAACATTTATTAAATGTTTCATCAGGATTAGAATCTTTGGTTTTCGGCGATGCAGAAATTATTTCACAAATAAAAAAAGCATACCAATTTTCAATGCAATATAAAATGCAAGGGTCTTTATTAGAAAGAGCTTTGCAAACTGTTTTCAAAGCCCATAAACGCATTAGTAATGAAACAAATTTTAGAGATGGCACTACTTCTGTGGCTTATAAATCTTTAAAAGTTATTAAACAAACTTTTGATAAAGAGTTCTTTTTGTCAAAAAAGATATTATTTATTGGCGCTGGAGATATTGTAAAACAGTTATTTAAATACAATTCAAAATTTAATTACAACAATATTTACATCAGCAATAGAAGTTCTGATAAAGCGAAATTATTAGCGAAATCTAATCAATGTAATACGTATCTTTGGGAAAATGTGATTGCAAATAATTTTGATAATTTTGATGTAATTATTAGTGCAGTAAGTAATTGTCCTAGTTTGATTCACAAACTAAATCCCAATAAAAAAACACTTTTGATTGATTTGGCTGTACCTGCAAATATTGACAAGAATTTAAAAAATAATGCTTCAATTGTTTTTTATGATTTAGATGCTATTTCAATTGAACTTGAAGAAACTAAAGAACAGAGATTGGCTGCGACAGACGAGGTGAGTAAAATTATCTTTGAAGAAATTGAAGCCTACAAAGAATGGTTACAAGACGCTACTTATAGAAACCTATTAGCCACTTTTAAAAATCAAATTCAAGCAAAAATAACAACTCAACTCGAACCAAAAGAGTCCTCTGATGTAAAATTTATTACCAATAAAGTCATCAAAAAGATTATTGCTCAGAATATCATTGCTACCTCAATTGATGATATTGATCTGATGATTTTAAATGAAATTTCATTGATGCAAGCATCATAATTAATCACATTTTTTTGGGGATATTTTTTAATTAGGTTTTAAAAATTTTAATGTCAAATATTTTGTATATTTGCACCCACTTACCACGAGTTGGTAAAAATTATTAATAACCAAGGTCGAGAACCTTAAAAAATTAACAAATTATGTCTGTAAAAATCAGATTGCAAAGACACGGAAAAAAAAATAAGCCTTTCTTTTGGATTGTAGCTGCTGATGCCCGTGCAACAAGAGATGGTCGTTATTTAGAAAAACTAGGAACGTATAATCCAAATACAAATCCTGCAACGATTGATTTAGATGTTGATGGAGCTGTAAAATGGTTACAAAATGGCGCACAACCTACTGATACTGCAAAAGCAATTTTGTCTTATAAAGGAGCATTATTGAAAAATCATTTAGCTGGTGGCGTTCGTAAAGGTGCTTTAACTGAAGAGCAAGCTGCTGAAAAATTCAATGCTTGGTTAGAAGAAAAAGGAGCTAAAGTTACTTCTAAATCAGAGGGTTTAACAAAAGCTCAAGCTGATGCAAAAGCAAAAGCTTTGGTTGCTGAAAAAGCAGTAAATGCAGCAAGAGTTGCAGCAGCAGCTAAAGTAGAAGAAGTTGTTGAAGAGGTTTCAGAAGAAACCACTCAAGAAAACACAGCTGAATAAAACTTTAAATTCGATAATGCATAAAGAAGAATGTTTTTATTTAGGCAAAATCGTAAGAAAACACAGTTTTAAAGGTGAAGTTGTTATCAAATTAGATACTGACGAGCCTGAGTTGTACCAAGAAATGGAATCAGTTTATGTCGATTTTGGCAATAACTTGATTCCATTTTTTATTAAGAAAAGTTCTTTACACAAAGGAAATCAGTTGCGTGTTCGATTTGAAGATGTGAATTCTGAGGCGGATGCTGATGCAATTTTGAAATCTGACATTTATTTACCGTTAACTTTATTGCCAAAATTAACAGGAGACCAATTTTATTTCCATGAAGTCATTGGTTACAAAGTAGTTGATGTTTCTTATGGAGAAGTTGGAACAATTATTCGGATTATAGATACGGCAGCGCAACCACTTTTTGAAATTGATAATAACGGAAAAGAAGTTTTTATTCCGATGATTGACAATTTCATCAAAAAAGTTGACAAAGTAAATAAAGTAATTGAAGTAGCAACTCCTGAAGGATTGATTGAGTTATACTTATCCTGAAAATTATTCAGGAAAACTAGAGAGGTGCAAGAGTGGTTGATCTGGCTACCCTGGAAAGGTAGTATACTGGAAACGGTATCGAGGGTTCGAATCCCTTTCTCTCTGCCAGTAAACATAAAAAAGGTAACAAAACCCACTAAATCCAATGATTTAGTGGGTTTTGTCTTTTATGGTTTTACTAAATTATTCAATAAATCTCAAAGTTTAGGTGTCTTTCAAGGTGTCACTAAAAATGTATTTTAAAGTGACTCCTCGTAATTGAAAAACACCACTACTATAAGATGTTTAAAAGCATATTCAAAAAATGTACATCTTGTGTGTAGTTGTTAAATAGAATAAATTTAATAATAACTTTAAGGTCACCAACAATGAACACATCAGTATCAATTCTCTTTTATATCAAGAGAGCAAAAGTTAACAATCTGGGAGTTTGTCCAATTTACACAAGAGTTACTGTTAATTCAAAACGATTTGAGTTTAGCACAAACAAATACATAAATCCTGACAAATGGTCCTCAGATGGCAGTAAAGTTAAAGGTACCAATGAGGAAGCAAGAACAATCAATAGCCATCTTGACTATTTAAAAAATCAAGTATTAGAAGCGGAGAAGAAACTTTTCAAAAAAGATATTAGTATTACTTCAGAAAATTTAAAGAATGAATTGTTTGGACTATCAGAACCAAAAAGAATGCTCATTCCTATCTTCCAAGACCACAATAACAAAATCAAAGAACTGCTTGGAAAAGAGTTTGCACCAGGAACACTAGAGCGTTACAAAACTTCACTAAAACATACCATTGAGTTTATGCAATGGAAATACAATATTTCCGATATTGATATTACTAAGATTGATCATGCTTTCATCATGGATTACGAGTTTTGGTTACGAAGCGTTCGGAATTGCGCTAACAATACAGCAGTAAAATACATCAAAAATTTCCACAAAATTATAAAGATTTGTTTAGCAAATGACTGGCTTGATAAAAATCCCTTCGCTAATTATAAATCAAAAGTGAAAGAAGTGGAAAGAGTTTATCTTACTGAAGCTGAAATCCAATCCATACTAGAAAAAGATTTCAAAACAGAAAGATTGTCTTTAGTCCGCGATATCTTCCTTTTTAGCTGCTTTACAGGCTTGGCTTACATAGATGTTAAGAACTTAACAAAGTCGCATATAAGCTTAGGAATTGATGGAGAGAAATGGATTTTCACACACAGACAAAAAACAGAATCTGCTTCCAAAATACCAATTCTGCCAGTAACTCAAATAATTATCGATAAATATGAAAATCATCCTCAATGCATTAATGAAAACAAGTTAATTCCAATTTTATCCAACCAAAAAATGAATGCCTACTTAAAAGAAATAGCTGGTATTTGTGAAATTGAAAAAGAATTAACATTCCACATTGCAAGACACACTTTTGCAACAACTGTAACGCTGACTAATGGCGTACCTATTGAAACAGTTAGTAAAATGCTAGGTCATAAAAACTTACACACAACACAACATTATGCAAAAGTTTTGGATAGAAAAGTGAGCGAGGATATGAAGCTATTAAAAGAGAAATACTCGAATACGAACTTTAAAAAATCGATTTCTAATTTGTAATCATTTTAAAATTTTTAGAATAAAATCCTTTTAAAAAATTTAATAATGATTACTTTAGTGGACTGCCTTTATAGTTAAGATGCTTGTCATTATAGTTATCTTGAGCCGCAGAGAAATAAGTGATTTTAAAAGAAGACTTTGAAGAGTAAGGCTTTAAAAAATGTAAAATCAATTGTTATATGTTTTAAGTGATTAAAATAGAAATACCTTATTAAACAACAATAACTTTGAAAGTTAATTTATTTTCATTTTTATTTGTTTTTAACATAGAATTGGCTATCAAAAATTGAACATATCCTAGCGGTCGGGTATAAAAAAATAAAGCCAACAACAATATTTGAATATTCTTTAGAAAATAGCTTAAAGCTGTTTTAAATTTTTAAGTAACATAAGATTTCTTTTGGAAATTAACACAGAATCTAATCTATACCATTATTAATATTATCTATTTATGTTGGTGAGTTTTATAAATTTTGATTTTTTAAGATTTAATAAATAATAGTTATAAAAATTATAATTAAAATCTAATTGATTAATAGCTATTTTTGAATAAACTCCTGCTATATAAAACTTTTCATTTTTATCTTTTAGTTCAAATAAAAGTGCTTCAATCCATTTCTTATCTGTATCATTTTTTGTTATTCCAATAGAAGAATTTAAATTATAAATTAAGCTATTAAAGATTTCAGAATTAATATTCAATAATTCCCAATTGTAAGGTTTTACATCGCTTTCTAATCCATTATAATAGATAGGAAATTCTTTTAAATCTTCTAAAGTAGAAATTTCGTTCTTTAAAATAAAAATTTCAGTTTTATATATACCACTATAAAAACTCTTAACTTTTTTAATCTCGTAGTTATATGGTAAAATCTTTTCATTTTTACATGCTAAAAAAAAGATAATTATACTAAACAAAATAAAAAATTTATTTATTTTCATTTGAGATTATTTTTTATGTAAGGAAATATGGATAGACCCAACACCAAAACCACCAATAGGAAAATCAGTACCAGAAACTAATAAAGAACGCCAACTAGCATAGTCGTTAATATCTAACCATCCATTAGCATTATTCTCTAAATCAATAATACCTTTATTAGGATCAAGTAATATAACATTTACAGTTCCGAGACCATACATACCACCTAAATAATCATCACTTGAAGGTCTCCAAATCACATTATTGTTGTCACTATGTATGTTAAATGTGTTGTAAAAGTTAACAGATTGTCTATTTCCTCCATTAAAATCAGCAACAATAAAGGCACTACTTTTGAAATTTAGCTTTGCTTTGTCTATATATAGAGGCTTACCATTACCTTTATCTCTCCAAGATTTAACTTCAGCACTTGTGAGTTTACCATCCCAATCAGGTCTATTTGGTAAATCAAACAAATCAATATATACATTCATAAAAGCTATACTATTTGCAAATTCAGGATTATTAATTGAGTATTTTGATAGCGTTTGACCTCCATTATTAGTTAATTGAGTAACACTCATTTTGGAAAAATCCAAATTACCGTCGTAAATAATAGCTTCTCCTTGATTACCTTCAACAGTGCTTCCTCTCCTTTTTCCATCTGAACCGTAAACAGGATTATATAAAGCTCCATCAGGGTCAATCCCATTAATCGGATTATTCCCCATACCCAAATAAGGACTTGCATATTGTCCAGCAGGGTCAGTAGTTAACCACCGTCCAATTCTTCCATCCCAAAGACGCAGTTGAAACGCTTCTTTCCCAGTTTCTATATCTTTTTCTTGCCCTTGAAATTGGTATCTGTAGCCATTAGCACCAAAAATACGAAGTGGCATAGCCATCCCAAAAGGATAGTAATCTGTTGCGCCAACCAAAGCAACTGCATTTGTACCTTGTTTTGCAATCACTGCTCGTACATTGCCTAAATGGTCTGTGAGTTGGTAAACACTAGTGTTGCTAGGTTTTTTGTAAATACCTAGTCTGCTGGCTCCATAAATTGGAAGCTCTTGTAGTTGTTGGTTTTCGTAAATGGCTAATACACTGCCTGAGGCATCCAATACATAATCGGTTACTGTTTGCACTGTGTTTGTGTTGCTAATATAGGTAATTTTTTTGGTTCTAAAACCTTTGTCATTGTATAGAAATTGAACTATAGGTAGATTTGCTTTAGTGACTTTGGTTACCAAACCACTGGCATTGTATTCATATCTAATAATGTCATTTGGAGAAGATGTTGTAACATTTTCTCTATCTTCTATTAATTGTCCAATACTGTTGTAAATATAATTCTCTGTTGTAGTTTGGTTTTTAATATCTTCGGCATTGGTTAGTTGGGTGATGTTATCTTCAACTCTTTTTAATTGATTGGGTTTGCCTGTTTCATTATAATAATCGTAGGTAAGTTCATCCATTTTATTGGAGGTAATGCCACTGATAGTTTCGGTATTTTTATTTCTGTTTAAAGATTTTATGTTTCCATTGGCATCATAAGTAATGTTGGAAACCCTGTAATCATCATTTGCTAACGGGATTATTTTAGCCGAAAACGAACCAGTTGCTTCAAACCCTGCTTTCAATGTTATAGAATTTGTCGCTTCAACAGTTGTAGGGACTGTGAGTATTGAATTTAAAGTAACATCTGATGGAGTAGGAATTATATTTGGTTGTGCATTTGCATTGAAAATTGCTTCTTTAAGCCAATTGTTTTTATTGTACTTATAGGAATATTGCATTGGATTTGTTATCAAACCATCAATTTTGGTATTCCAAGTAATTCCCATAATGTTTCCATTGAATTGCTGCTCAAAAGGCGAGGGCATAGAAAACTTAGAATCTCTGTTATAATCACCATTATAATAATCAATGCTCATTCCGAATAAATCTTTGCCGTTTGGATTTAATGCTCTACCCTCTGGAATTAATGCTGAATCTTGAACCAAACTAGGGTGGTTGATTGCTTTTAATTGTCCAGCAAGATTGTAAATATAATCTATTTCTTGTAAATTATCTGCTAATATAGTTCTTTTTAAGGCTCCTGTTTCATAATAAGAATATTCTGCGTGGGGTATAAAAGTAGTATTATTTGCTGTTCTAGTTTCTACTTTTTCCAATTCTTGGGCAATATTATACGTATATTTATGCTCAAAATATTCAGCTGAATTGTATTTTTGATATATTACAGAGGTAACCTGGCTAGTTACAGGATCATACACATAATCTATTGTTTTTACCCCAAGTGTTGGGATGTTTTGTACAATCCATTTCACTCGCCCATATAAATCATAACTGTACCAAGTTTGGGAAATTTTATTTTGATTTTCATCTGTGTTGTATGTAGTAGCGACATTGCCTGCAAGAAATGATGGATTATGGTATTCTTGGTTTAATCCGTTTAAATTTGTTAAATCAGATGGATTGTTTAGAAAGTCGTATTCTGTGAAATGTTGTTCTTTGGTGCTTATGGAATGTGTGGATATAAAGCTATTGTCAACATCTCCATTGCTAAAAAAACTACCTTGTATAGTTCCTAAAAAACCACGATTATCAAGTATAAGTACACCACTTTCAATAGGTCTTCCAAATTCATCATAATTAGTATATGATATATCTTCATCATCTTCTTGTTGTGTGTTTTGTGAAAAACGAATTTGTCCGTCTTTTCTATATATGAATTTAGATTCTCCTTCATCTGGGCTTGTAGTTTCTAATAATTGACTTAGAGAATTGTATTTAAAAGTAGATTTACCTCTATCATAATGAACTACTTCTGGTGTTAGCTCAATCAATCCGTTAAAATTAAAACCAATTGGTTGATACGTTTTTGTTAGCAGTCCTGAATCATTGTAGTAATTGACACTAAAATCGTAATAATTAACTTTATAACGTATCCCAACAGCATCATTTTCAACAGGTTCTATTCTTTTAGTTACTTTGTCAATATAAGTGAGTGTTGAAGAATTAGTGAATATTTTGTTTCCAGTATATTCTATTCTATAAAATCCTGGTTTGGTAATATCACCATTAGGTAATTCTGTTTTTAAATCATAAATAATATAATTATTTGTACCTCCAAGTAAGCTTGCTGTTCCACCACAACCTTTTGGGATATGAATGTCTATATATTTTTGTTCTCCAATTAACGATAACACCCCATATTGTCTATGATCAGTAGCTTTTTCAGGAATCCCTGATCGAGCTGCAGCTAAGGTTTTACCATCAGTATCAGTAAAAACAACAGCTTCATTTCCATGAACATCCTCAACAATAGACTTTGTGGCTTTTAACCAGTTGATTTGTTTATTTGAATCAGTTAGTATAGTTTCAATTCCTTGATATGTATTTTTAATATCGGGGCTAACCTCAAAATAATTGTACCCATAAACATAATACATTTCTTGTGCTGCTGGGATAGAAAATGAATAGCCTTGTTTCCATTCTCCATTAATTTTATTACCACCAATGGTTTGTTTTACAGCCCCAGGATTTAACTTACTAAAAATAGTTCTTGAATATGGTCTGTTTGTAATATCTTGATAAGGTTCGTTTGTATTATAAGTGCTATAATACCAACCTAAAGTATTCGTTTCAGGATAAATTGTGCTTGGATTATAAATATCTCCAGAAGTAAAATCGGATTCTTGGAATAAGCTACCACCATTTTTTTTGATAAAATTATTTTTAAATTGAAAATTTAATGGCACTCCTTTATTTGTTATTGGTGCACTTAATGTTTGAAATGCGGGCCTACCTTGTAAGTCGTACATTATTTGTGTTGCCCAAGTTCGCGTTTCTTTAATATCAAAAGTTTGGGTTTGAATACCTTTTCCTAAATTGTCAAAATAACTTTTATAACTACCAATCAAGTTCCCTAAAATATCATAAGAAGCTGAACGAACCCAGTTGATATCCTCATAAGGTTCTTCACAACCATTATTAGTTGTAAAAGAATCAAATGGGCAAAAATCGAGGTTGTTAGTAACTTTTCCAGAAATAGGAGTTGTACTTGTTTCGGGTTGTGAATTATAATCACCAAAACCATCTCCATCAGAATCTGAGTAGTAATAAGTATAAGAAGAATTACCAGACTGATTGACTTCAATAGACCCTCTTAATTCTTGATTTTCCCCGTAAATGAGTATTATAGCATTTCTTGAATCTGGTGTAGTATTCTCTGTTAAAATTATATCGACATAGGACCAACCTTCCCCGATTGTAGAGACCCAATCTAAGTTTTCTTGATATTGAACTAGTTCTCTACACTCAAGGCTTGAAAATTGTAGGTAAACTCTTAGAGTTTGAGATGCAGAGCTTGCAGGTATATTATCGAAAGGCAATAGGTTTCTACCGTCATAACTTAATGTTAATGAGCAATTTTGAATATAATTTGATCTTCCAAAAGCACTAGAAACTAATAAAAAGCTTAATACAAATAAATAAAAATTCTTTTTTAGGTAGTATTTCAATAACTGTGTAAGTTTAAAAAGTTATTTTGAAAATTTTTGTCCCTTCAAAGACAAAAAAATTTTCGGAATAACTTTTTTAGTAACTTTAAATATTTATACGGATATGATAAACAA
>Ga0210037_1000176_pt1 | contig 54864 bp, 46 predicted proteins | sample CryGey08umfilter_3_FD_185451 | JGI IMG/M metagenome (GOLD analysis project Ga0210037, IMG submission 185451) | Groundwater microbial communities from aquifer in Utah, USA - Crystal Geyser 4/9/14 0.8 um filter (SPAdes) (version 3) | ecosystem: Environmental > Aquatic > Deep subsurface >...
CGGATCCTCTTCTTTGCCTCGTTCGACAGTTGGTAATGATTTTGATTCAGCTCCTTTTCAGCGGTGTTTCTTATACGCTCAAGGCTACGCCTTTTGATGTCCTTCAGCCAGTCATTTTCTGGCAGTATTTTCGTGTTTCCCATTGTTTTCAAGGTGCTCGTCTACTGTCAACTATACACTGACCCAGTGCAAGTATTGTATATTTTGCTTTAGCTCTGCTACAATGAAACCGCTAAAGCTATGGGCATATACGATCACAAAAAAATAGAAAAAAAATGGCAAAAGCAGTGGGAGAGAGACGGCTTGTATAAAGCTTGCGAGGATCAAAGGAAAGAAAAATGCTATGTGCTTGATATGTTCCCCTATCCGTCAGGCGATGGGCTCCATGTTGGGCATCCCAAGGGCTATATCGCCACCGATATATATTCACGATTCAAAAAAATGTCGGGGTTTAACATTCTTCATCCGATGGGATGGGACGCTTTCGGCTTGCCGGCAGAGAACTTCGCGATAAAAAATAAAGTGCATCCGCGTGTCGCCGTCAAAAAAAACATCAAGCGGTTCAAGGAACAGCTTCGTGGCATCGGTTTCAATTATGACTGGGAGCGGGAGATCAATACGACTGATCCGAAGTATTATCGGTGGACACAGTGGGTATTTCTCAAAATGTTCGAGAAAGGCCTTGCCTACGAGTCGCATGAGCCGATCAACTGGTGTCCGTCGTGCCAGACCGGTCTTGCCAACGAAGACCTCGACGGCAACGCATGCGAGCGGTGCGGTACCATCGTTGAAAAACGATTGATGCGCCAATGGATACTCAAGATAACGGCGTATGCTGACCGGCTTCTTCGCGATCTCGACTCGCTTCATTGGCCGGAATCCATCAAGACATCACAGCGCAATTGGATCGGCAGAAGCGAAGGCACTGAGATTGATTTCAAACTTGTCGATGTTCCCGGGCAAAAAGACGGGGCGCACAGCGTGAAAGTGTTCACCACGCGGTCGGACACGCTCTTTGGTGCCACTTTTCTTGCTATATCCGCGGAGCTTGCATGGAAATGGATCGAGAATGGATGGCAGGTTGATGTCGAGATCAAAGAGTACGTGGAAAAAACGATCGCGGAAAACGCGAAGCGGTCATTTAAAGAAAAAGAAAAAACCGGAATTTTTTCTGGTGTTTCCGCGATCAATCCCGCGCATCAAGAGAAAATTCCAGTGTGGATAGTGAACTACGTGCTCGGCGATGTCGGTACAGGAGCGGTTATGGCGGTTCCGGCGCATGATGAACGCGACTTTGAATTTGCGAAAAAATATCAGTTACCGATACGCCAAGTGGTTGCGGAGAAAAACGTGGATATTATGGGGGTCGGCGCGTTAATTGAAACTAAAGAAGGCAACTTTGTCTTTCAAAAAAGAGGCGGTAATGCTTCAACACATCCGAACACGATCGCTCTTTTTGGCGGGGGAATTGAAAAAAATGAAGATGTGTTTGCTTGCGTACGGAGGGAGCTTGAAGAAGAACTTTCCTTGAAATTGGAAATGTATCATGAAATCAATGTTATCGGCGATTTTGAAAGTCATAACCAGCCAGAGAGATATTTGAAGGCATTTCACGTGCGCAATGTTGACCGAAACATCCTCGAATTACGCGAAGGGGAAGCAATCGTTGAAATGACACTTGACGATGCTGAAAAAAATTCTCACGTTACCGATTTCACAAAAGATGTGATCCGCGCCTTCAGAAACGGGATCAACAGCGCTTTTGTCAGTCCCGGCATCCTCATCAATTCAGGGAAATTTGACGGAATGACAAGTTCTGAAGCAAACGATGCCATTACGAAATTTGTGGGAGAGAAAAAAACGGTTGTGTATAAGCTTCGCGACTGGGTGTTTTCTCGCCAACGCTATTGGGGCGAGCCAATCCCGATTATTCACTGTGAACAGTGCGGCATTGTGCCGGTTCCGGAGAGCGATCTCCCGGTCATGCTTCCCGAAGTCGAGTCATACGCGCCGACGGGCACTGGCGAATCGCCGCTTGCCGATATCTCCGAGTGGGTAAACGTGAAATGTCCGAAATGCAGCGGGCAGGCGAAGCGGGAAACGAATACCATGCCTCAATGGGCAGGTTCTTCCTGGTACTATCTTCGTTATATCGATCCGCGCAACGAGAGCGCACTGGTAGACAAGGAAAAAGAAAAGTACTGGTCGCCGGTCGATATGTACGTCGGTGGCGCCGAGCACGCGACGCGCCATCTTATCTATGCTCGATTTTGGCACAAATTTCTCTACGATATCGGAGTGGTGAATTGTGCCGAGCCCTTCGCTCGCCTCGAGCATGTGGGGCTTATCGCGGCGGAAGACGGACGAAAAATGAGCAAGCGGTACGGCAACGTGGTGAACCCCGATGATATTGTCGCCACCTACGGCGCGGATACCCTGCGCCTCTATGAAATGTTTATGGGGCCGTTCGATCAGGGAGTGCGCTGGAGTACGGATAGCATCGTCGGGTCGCGCAGGTTCATCGAGCGGGTATGGAAACTTCAGGAAAAAATTTCTGACGATGACGAGCAAAGCATTGAAATGGCCATACATACGACGATTAAAAAAGTTGGTGGCGACATCGAACAATTCGGTTTCAACACGGCAATCGCGCAGATGATGATCTTGGTGAATGAAATGGAGAGGGTTGATTCCATCGGGAGGAGACAATATGAAATACTACTCACCGTGCTTGCTCCTTTCGCTCCGTATGTTGTCGAGGATATTTGGAACGGCGCGCTTGGACACTTGTCTTCAATACACGAGGAATCGTGGCCGTCTTACAACGAAGAGAGGATGCGAGCGACGAATGTCGTAATCACGGTTCAGATCAACGGGAAAGTGCGGGATCATTTTTCCATGCCGGCAGATTCGAGCGGAGAGAAAGTGGAATCGGAAGCGCTTGCGCGGGAAGGGGTTCAAAAATGGATTGCCGGCAAAGAAATCAAGCGAGTTATTTATGTGAAAAATAAGATTGTTAGCATTGTAATATGACACATTTTTTCGGTTTCGTAATCAAAAGGTTGACTTCCAATACTATTAGTGATAAAGTTCACTTTACATACTATTATTGATCGGCTAAATAAAAATAGAAAACGACATGGCCGTTATATCTTTTAAACCAAAACAAATTACCAAGGGATTTCTATTGTCTGTCCCTGATCGGGCGCGAAATGTCCTTATTCAGCGATTTGGCTTGGGGGACGATGCCGAAAGGGTGACCCTTGAAGCGATTGGAAAAGATTATGGCATCACCCGGGAACGCGTACGACAGATTGAGAATTTTGCTTTGAAGTCCGTCAAAAAATCCGATGCATTCTCCAAAGGAGAAGTTGCGTTCAGAGAACTTGAAGATTTGGTTGTTTCTTTGGGTGGCGTAGTTGCCGAGGATGACCTTTTGGCGCACATCTCTACTGATAAAAGCGTGCAAAACCATGTCGCTCTTTTACTTATCCTCGGGAATTCATTTGAGAGACGAAAGGAGGATGATCATTTCAAGCACCGCTGGATTGTTGATCCCGATGTTGCTGAAAAGGTTCATGAATCACTCGTAAAACTTCATGGAAGTCTTTCTAACAATGATATTATCTCAGAAAGCGAAATTATTGACGCGCTCCTTAAGCATTTAAAAGGTATTTCGGAGCGGTATAAAAATGAAGAGATCGTAAAACGATGGTTGACTTTGTCGAAGGTGATCGGACGAAATCCTCTTGGCGAATGGGGGATAGCGACATCTCCGCATATCAACACGCGTGGAATGCGAGATTACGCATTTCTGGTGATTAGACGGCACGGATCGCCGATGCACTTTACCGAAGTTGCCGCCGCGATAAACGATGTGTTCGGGAAACCGGCGCATGTCGCTACCTGTCACAATGAGCTCATTAAAGATAACCGATTCGTGCTTGTGGGCAGAGGTTTGTACGCGCTCTCGGAATGGGGCTACGAAAGTGGCGTGGTTCGTGATGTCATCAGAAAAATACTCGACAAATATGGACCGATGACCAAAGAAGAAGTTATCGAAAAGGTTCTCAAAGAACGTTACGTTAAAGAAAATACGGTTACGGTCAATCTACAGGATACTCGCGCGTTCGTTAAGGACAAAAATGGGAAATATATCATTATTTAGTTTTTGCTTATCGCAAAACGACATTTTCACACACGGCGCGCTCCACATCGTGAAGAGAAAATGAAAGAAGGTCGATGATCGACTTTCTTTTCCATTTCCGTATCAGGGCACATTTTTGTTATAATATAAAGCGATTATCATGTTCGATACTTTTATTCAACTATACATAAAAGTACTGGAGGCACTTTCCTTACTTTTTAGTATGGCGGAATATTGGTTGCCAGTCGCGGCGGGTCTGCTGTTTTGGAGTATGTGGATGCGTTATATACAACTGCGTTATATTACCGCTATCAAGTGGGTCATACTTGAAGTCAAACTGCCCCGACAGATCGATAAAACGCCACTTGCCATGGAGGTTGTCTTGAATGCGCTTTACCAAACTTCAGAAGGGAAGTGGCACGAAAAATATCTTGTTGGTCGCCTAAAGAGCTGGTTTTCGCTCGAGATGGTGTCACTTGAGGGTTCGATACATTTTTTTATACGTACACCAGCGCAGTTCAAAAATGTGATTGAAGCGCAAATATACGCGCAATATACGAGCGCGGAGATCCATGAAGTTCCTGATTATGCGCGTTATGTGAACTACACGAAAGAAGGGGGAGAATGGTCGCTGTGGGGCACTGAGTATGTTCTTACCAAAGAAGACGCATACCCGATCAAAACCTATGTCGACTATGGACTTGATAAGCTAGGCATCAAAGAAGAATACAAAACCGATCCGCTGACTTCGACCTTGGAATTTCTCGGGTCTATCGGGAAGAATGAACAAGTATGGATACAAATATTCGTTCAACCATCGGGGAAACGAAAGAAAAAACCCGGCACATGGTTTGGCAAAAGGGATTGGATCGACGAAGGTAAAGAATTGATTGAAAAGATTATTAAAAATGCAAAAAAACGTTCTGGCAACGCCACTACCAGCAACTTCGTTACCTTGACGAAAGTCGAGGAAAAGGAAATTGAAGCTATCCAGCACAGTATCGGGAAGCTTGGTTTCGATTGCGGTATCCGCGCGATCTATTGGGCAAAAGATGGTACTTTCAATCCGTCAAACATACCAGCCCTTGCTGGCACATTCCGGCAATATACCTCAAATGATCTGAATGGATTCAAGCCTAAAAACACCACTTCATTCGATTATCCTTGGCAGGACTATGGCAACATACGATTGAGCGGTCTGAAGTCGTCTTTGTTCAATGCCTATAAACAACGCTCCTATTTCTATGCACCTTTCAAAAAAAAGCCATTCGTCCTTAATTCCGAAGAGTTAGCAACGATCTATCACTTCCCCGGTGGGGTTGCGGAAACTCCGACTTTCGGAAGAATAGACTCAAGAAAAGCGGGTCCTCCACCAAATCTTCCAATATAGAGTATCGCGATATCATGATCGACTTACCACCTTACTACAAACAATGGTTCAAAAAAGTGCGTACCGTATCGCGCTCGATCTTTCGATGTTTCAAGGGCTTGCGTTTGGCGCGAGAGGGTGTTTTGATTTTTCTTCTGACGGTTTTTGTTGTGGGATATATTATGCTTGTGCCGCCTGTGGATTTCCCTACCGGGCGTATGGTGCGTATCGAAGAAGGAATGACCTTAACGCGAATCTCTGAACTTCTCAAGGACGATCATGTGATACGCTCAAGAGCATTATTCGAGTTTTTTACCATCGCTATCGCAGGTGATAAAAAAGTCATCGCGGGTGATTACTATTTTGGCAGTTCGTCGTCTCTCTTTGATATTGCACAGCGTCTTACTGCTGGGACATATGGACTGTCTCCAAAAAAAATACGCGTTCCGGAAGGCGTGACCGTCGTCGATATGGCAAAACTTTTCAGCTCCTCATTCTCTGACATAACCGAGGATGATTTCCTTGCCGCGGCCGAAGGGAAGGAAGGGTACTTGTTTCCTGACACCTATTTTTTTCTGTCAAACGTGAAAGCTGATCAGGTTGTTAAAGAAATGGAGCGCAACTTCAACATCAAAATGACGAACATCCAAAGCGATATCAATGACGCGAAAAAACAACTCAATGAGATTATCACCATGGCATCTATTCTTGAAAAAGAGGCGGGTAACTTCGAATCAAAAGAGATTATCTCCGGCATCCTCTGGAAGCGAATCGAAATCGGTATGCCGCTCCAGGTTGACGCCACGTTCCTCTATATCAACGGCAAAAGTACCTATGACCTGACCCTCGACGATCTGGCGATCGACTCACCCTACAATACTTACAAATACAAAGGGCTTCCCTCTGGCCCCATCTCAAATCCGGGACTCGATTCAATAGAAGCTGCGCTTCATCCTCAGTCAACACCTTACCTTTACTATCTCTCCGATCGGAGCGGTAATCTTTACTATAGTCGTGATTTTGAAGAACACAAGGAGAACAAGCACCTCCATCTTAATTAGTATCGATCCTTTATGTTTGTGAACACCATCAACAAAGCGCACTTCGTCGGGGTTGGTGGATCCGGGATGTCGGCACTTGCCGCGCTCTTTGCCGCGCGTAACATTGCGGTGAGCGGATCAGACACCGTCGAATTTGACGCGGCATCTCGACTACGCGCGAGCGGTATCACGGTTTCGATTGGGCACATACGCGAGCATGTTGCTAATGATCTCGACCTTCTCGTTTATTCATCGGCTGTTCCGGAAGACAATATCGAGCGTGTTGCCGCGCGGAAGCAGAAGATAAAAGAACTCTCTTACACGCAAGCGCTTGGCATGGTGATGCGCGACTACCCGTGGGCTATTGCGGTTTCCGGCACGAATGGCAAAACGACGACTACGTCGCTTCTCGGTGTCATCCTCGCGGAAACGGGTATGGATCCGACGGTTATCGTCGGCGGCTCGGTTAGCGCGTTTGGCGGCAATTTCAGGGCTGGCGGCGATGAAACCTTTGTGGTGGAAGGGTGTGAATATCAGCGCAATATGCTCTCACTTGTTCCGAATATGATCGTCCTCACCAACATCGAAGAAGATCATCTTGATTACTATCACGATATCGATGACATTATTGATGCGTTCACTGAATATGTCGGGCGGCTCACAAAGGAGGGCGTTCTCGTCTATAATGCCGATGATGGGAATGTCGCCGCCATATCGCACAAGAGCGCCGCTTCGGTCGTTTCCTACGGCATTGTAACCGATGCCGATTTCGTCGCGAAAAACATAAGCATGAGCGGGGAAACACAAACATTTTCTCTTGTCTGGAGAGGGAATGATCTTGGCACATTTAGAACACCGCTCCCGGGACGGTTTAATATTTATAATATTCTTGCAGCTTCAGCGGTGGCGCTCTATCTTGGTGTCGATGCGGACGCTCTTCGTCGCGCCGTTGCTTTGTTCACCGGTGCGGGGAGACGTTTTGAACGGCACATCCGTACTGATGGCAAGATAATCATCTCTGATTATGCCCATCACCCGACCGCCCTTGCGGGGACGATAGAGGCGGCGGAAAGCATTTATCCTGGCAAACGATTGCTTGTCGTCTTTCAACCGCATCAAAAGGACAGAACGATAAAACTTTTTGACGAATTCGTCACCGCGATTGCGGGCAAAAACGAAACGATTCTTGCCGAGATCTACGAAGTGGCAGGGCGCAACGGGGCGGAGAAAGAGATCAGCTCGCGCGATCTCGTCGTTGCGGTAAAGAAACGCAATTCGAAGCAACCAATTTCTTATACTACAAACATCAAAGAAGCGGCTACTATGATTACTGACAAACTGGATGATTTCGATGTCGTTCTTATCATGGGTGCCGGCGATATTTATCAAGTGGCGCAATCCCTCCAAGTCATCGTTTAACCCCACTTGGGAGTCGGACTCCCAAGTGGGGAACGGCGGCATTATGCATTATGGGTGTCTGTGGGCAATAAATACAAAGCCCCTATATTAAAAAATGAATTTTTGCTAAAGTAAGGTCATGGAAAAGTTTGAAGGCGATTTTCTTAAAGATAAATACTGGGGCAATAAAGAATTCCTGGAAGCCGCTGATATTTCAGCGCGCCGAACGAAAAAACGTGAAGGCGAGAACGTACCCAATATACCACCCGAACGCATTGAAAACTACCTCGATCGTTTCAAGGAAATAACCGACAGGGAGGATCCGGAGAAGCGTGAACACGGTATCGCTGCTATCGAGCGATTGGTAGAGAAAAAGTACATTATCAAGCCGAAAAATATCTCTGACGACTATATAAAAAATGTGCTTCTAGGTAATGAAGCCGAACTACTCGGTTACGAGCGGGAAGATGTAAAAGACGAGCAGATACGAAAGATCGTGCTTGATTCGCTGGAGAACAAAATTCATTCGCCTCTGAATACCTATAGAGTACCGGCTGAACTCCGAGAATCACTGGAAAATATGATCATCATTGATCAAAAATCCAGAATGAAGCAATGGCTTGAATATCTTACCGGAGAAGAAGCACGCCACGCTCCGGCCGCGCTTAGATATTGGGCGTTTGCCGAAATGCTCAAGCAAGGTGATTACGATCCCGTTCGCGGAGAGTACAATAAGCGCACTGACGCGACCGTCGCTATTTTCCCGGAACTCGACCAGCAGGCGTTAGCTCTAGTTTTTGATGAAGTGGAAAGACGAAGAACCGGCAAGTCGTCCACGCTTTCTACCGGCGATAATGCACAGCAGGATGAACTGCGAAGATTGCTTCAAAATGAGAATTTTGGCAAGCTCTACGCGTTCATGCAAGAGTATGTACGTTCTCTTAAACTTCCGACCGAACGACTTATCATCACTAATGGAGAATGGAAACTGTTTCCGAAAGATTCATCGCCATCTGATTTAACCGCCCCGCTTCAAGGATACCAGACTAAATGATGTATTGCCGGTGAAGGCCATGCTACTAGTTATCTTGAGACGAGTGATGTCTGGATATACTTTTCCAAAGATGCGGATGACCGGAATGCCATCCCGCGTGCTTGCATCATCGACAACAAAGAACACGGCATTACCAAAGTCCGAAGTATCATTTTCAATGAAGATGTTAAACAACATTTGGACGACTACATTACTCCGGTGGTAGACGAAAAACTTAAAGAGATGGATAGTGGCGAAAGATGGGCGGACAAAATGGATGATATGAAGAAGTTACGTGAACTACACTTTAAGCATTTGCAAAAAGAACCGTTAGATAAAAACGACCTGACATTTCTGTATGAGATTGATCGTCCGATACAGGAATCCGGTTACGGAAAAGACCCTCGCATCGCCGAACTTCGACAAGGAAGAAATATCGAGGAGGATATGCTCGTCATTTTTGAATGTGAGAGAGACGAGATCGCTTGCGTGCCGAGCCAAATAAACGAAAACACCAAGGCTTATGTCGGTCAGATTGAACCGGCATATTCCAAAGACTGCCGGAGAATCTCGAGCATGTGTATACGTCCTTTCCCAGGAAGAAAATTCGCAGAGAAGATGTTGTACACGGCGGTAAGTTTGAAGATGAACTTACATCCGAAATCGAGACCATCTTCAATATCTCTAACTACGGAAAGTCGATGCTAGAGAGTAAAGAGTTTGTCAAATCCCTTTACGATAACACCGAAGCACCTCGCGCACAGCGGGTACTCAAGAAGCCGGAAAAGATGACTCTCATCACACTTGCCGTGGCCGATCTTGGATTCAAGAGCAGTGCCACGACCGATCAAATTTATGAACGCGCTCAAATTCTCGGATTGGAATTGTGTCCTGCCGACACCGGTCCAAACTATCTTTTGAAGTATCGCAACCAACCCTTAAATGAATGGATGTCCATAGGCATGCAGCAAATCACCGTCTCTGACGGCTACCCGCGCGTCTTCGAGCTGAAGCTCGACGGCGGCGGTTTGTGGCTGCTCGGCGGTTGGGCGCAGCCCGGCCACGAGTGGCGTCCGGACAGCAGGTTCGTGTTCCGTCTCCGCCCGCCTGCCGAAGTTCCTGCCCGCGCGTTGCACGCAGGTGGGTCGGCGTAGGCAAGCAAGTCTGAATCTTAGGAGCTTTGTTTCTTTATAAACGACGTAGAGCGAGAGAAATGGCGAAGTTCATACTTTGCCGTTTCCGAGCCGAGGAGTTTATATGCTTTGCATATGATTTTTTGACCCTTTGGCTCTTGGATTCTTTGATCCTTTGCATTCGCTTGGCAGGAGCCAGGCTCGCGCCATATTTTTTTATTATGACCATTTCATCAAACAAATCCAAGGTCTTCGTAGCAACATACACGAATGAGGGGCTTAAGTTTCAACTGGTTTTAGGTCCTCTGAAATTTGAACCAAGCAAGAGGGGACGGAAGCCGGTACTGCCAGTTGCCACGATTTAAACCAAGACCCGCCCGATCCGCCTTCGTTAAAAACTACGGCAGGACAAGAAGGCGGTTTTTGCTTGTCCGTCCGAAGCCTTGGCGAAGGAGGATGTTACCTCGTCTGCCATTTGTTACCCCTGTGGCGAGCTTTGCACCATCGGTACACGCCTTGATCCCCTTAGCGACCTCTCACCACCGGTTTGACCAGATTTGAAAGTCTGGAACGCTGTGCTTAATTTCTAGAAAGTTAAGCAAATTAAGTGGTGTTTCGCGAATAGTACACTTTTGTACTAATCGAGAGATGCCGAAAATTAGTAAATATGACCAATTTTCTACCTTCTTGTTCACCAATTCTTGCTTTACTCCTATAATCCTTGCATTTGCTTGTTTTATGCACTATACTAGGTGTAATGCACAAGATTAGCTACTTTTGTGTATTAGGAATAAAATAATAAGCTTAAAATATGCTAAAAGACATAGTTTCGAAGCAAAAACTAAAGAAAGAGGAGCTTTTAAAATCTCAGTACGTGGATAGAACTAAAGAACCATTTGCCAAAAAATGGCTGGATTCGAATTTGATAAAAGTCGTTCTTGGGCCCCGACGCGCAGGAAAATCGGTGTTTTCTCTCCTGCTTTTAAGGGATCATGATTTTATGTACTTTGATTTTGACGATGAGGTATTGGCTGCGGAAGGCAGTATTGGAACAGCCGAATTAATGAAAGAATTACATAGCGCGTATGGCGATATTAAAACAATTCTTTTTGATGAAATTCAAAATTTACCGGCTTGGGAGTTGTTTGTAAACCGTTTGCATCGCGAAGGATACAATCTTGTACTCACCGGATCAAACGCCAGGTTGCTTTCAATGGATTTGGCAACCCACCTCACCGGCAGGCACATGCCGATAGAGTTACTCCCGTTCGATTTTAAGGAATTTTTGAAAGGTAAAAAATTCGAAGTAGACCCGGAGTACAAATCCTTACCTGAAAAACACGGCCAGCTTTTGAATTTGCTCGATCAATATTTATTAAACGGCGGTTTCCCTGAAGTTGTGGTGAGCGATCTTGATCCGGCAGATTACTTGGAAGTTCTTTTTGACTCCTTGCTCTTTAAGGATGTTGTAAAAAGGCATCGGGTTAAATTTTCAACGCAGATAAGCACGCTTGGATCACACCTAGTCAATAATTTTGCTTCGCTCTACACGTTCAACAAATTGATGAAGACGCTTAATCTGAAAAGCGTGCACACGGTAGCTAAATACGCATCCTATTTGGAGGAGGCATATTTGATATTCTCACTCTCACGCTATTCTCCAAAATCAAGACAACGGATAAATTCGCCGAAAAAAGTATATGTTGTTGACAATGGCTTTGTAACCGCGAAAGCCGTTCAACATTCTCCTGACAAGGGCAAACTCATGGAGAACCTGGTTTTTATCGAGCTGGTAAAACGAGGCCTTAAGCCAAACTTGGAATTATTCTATTACAAAACCCGCAACGACCGCGAGGTGGATTTTGTGGTGAAAAAAGGACACATAGTTGCGGAACTGATACAAGTCTGCTATGACCTGACGAATCCCGATGTCAGACAGAGAGAAACGAAAGCATTATTTGAAGCAAGCGATGATTTGAAGGTCAAAAAATTGACTATGCTCACCTGGGACGAAAAACGAGAAGTAAAAAAAGACGGCAATATGATACAGCTGAAGCCGTTATGGGAATGGTTGCTTGAGAAAACCGAAGCTTAAAATATATGCCAGAGGAAATCGCCCAAAAATGTTAAAATGACAATATGAAATTAACCGATAATGAAAAACGAGATGTAGTAAAGTATTTGGAAGCGGGAAAACCGCTTCCGGAAAAGTATCGTTTCTTGCTTTTTGATGATGACAGAGAGGTTGAGCTTCTTTGGAATGGAAAGACAAATGAGGTAACGAATGTTGTCTTGCCTTTTCAGGTTATTGAACAGATTGATGAGCCGAGAAGCGATGCGAAATTTGGCAATCAGAATTCTCTTTTTGATACAACAGGACGACAAATAACTGGATAGACGAATAAATTGATTTTGGGAGACAATAAACTGATTCTCTCCTCTCTCAAAAATGGACCGCTTCGCAAAGAAATAGAAGCCCAAGGCGGTTTGAAATTGATTTACATTGACCCTCCGTTTGATGTAGGCGCAGATTTTTCTATGGATATAAAAATTGGCGATGGTGAGGACGAGGAAAGTTTTACCAAAAAGCCGTCAGTGATAGAAGAAATTGCCTATCGCGACACTTGGGGCAAGGGTGCAGACAGCTTTATCGCTATGATTTATGAGCGATTAAAACTTATGCACGATTTACTTGCTGAAGATGGAAGTATTTATGTGCACTGTGATTGGAGAGTGAGCGCTTTTATGAGAATGTCACTAGATGAGATATTTGGAAAGGATAATTTTCGAAATGAAATAATATGGTACTACTCCACTCTGGGAAGACCAGATGATAGATTTGCTCAAAAACACGATACTATTTTTTATTATGGCAAATCTGACAAAACATTTTTCAATCAAAAAGGAGCAAAAGTTCCGTACTCTGATGAGTACATAAAATCTCACTTTAGAGACAAAGATGACGAGGGGAGAGTATGTAGAAAAAGATTCGATGCTGGAAAATGGCGAATATATTATCCAGAGGAAGGAATGATACCAAACGATGTATGGGAAATACCTTACGAAAATTCAATGTCAAAAGAAAGATTAGATTACCCAACTCAAAAGCCAACCGCTTTACTCAATAGGATAATAAAGTCATCCTCAAACGAGGGCGACCTTATTGCAGACTTCTTCTGTGGCTCCGGCACGACTCTCGCTGTTGCCGAAAAGCTCGGCAGAAAATGGATTGGTTCTGATTTGGGTAAATTTGGCATACACACTTCTAGAAAAAGAATGATTGGTGTGCAGAGAGAGTTAAAAAAAGAAAGTAAAAATTTTAGAGCTTTTGAAATTTTGAATGTCGGGAGATATGAAAGAGAAAATTTCCTAGCGACGAATAATGATTTGCGAGCAGAAGAAAAATCAAAACAAGCCGAAAGAAAAGAAAAAGAATTTGTAAAATTGATTCTTTCCGCTTACAAAGCAGAGCCAGTAGAGTCTTTTGTAAATGTTATTGGTAAGAAAAGAGATCGTCTTGTGGCGGTAGGACCTATCAATACCCCCGTTTCATCAAAACTGGTGCAGGATATTGTGGCAGAGTGTAAAGAAAAAGGAATTACTAAAATTGATGTGCTTGGGTTTGATTATGAAATGGGACTGGATTTTTCACAATATAAAGATCAAGGCGTTGATATTGCTTTTAGAATAATTCCGCGAGAGGTTTTTGACAGGAAAGCAGTAGAAAAAGGGCAAGTGAAGTTTTATGATGTAGTGTTTATTGAAGCGAAGCCGATTGTGAAAGGGAGAGGAAACGACAAAGAAATATCAATAGAGCTTACTGATTTTTCTGTTTTTTACAATCAAGATGATTCCGGAGAAATAGCTGAGGCACTTCGCCCTGGCGGATCTAAAGTTGTGGTAGAAGATGGTCAAGTGGTAAAAATCTCAAAAGACAAGAAAACTGAAGAAATTTCCAAGGAGATTTTGACTAAAAAATGGAGCGACTGGATTGATTATTGGGCGGTAGATTTTGATTTTGCAAGCAGAAAGGAAATCATCAAAATAATGGAGGATGGCAAGGAAAAAGAAGTTTGGACTGGCGATTATATTTTTGACAACGAATGGCAGAGTTTCCGCACAAAAAAGAATAGAAATCTTGATCTTACCTCTGCTTCTAAAGAGATCACAAAAGGAACATATAAAGTCGCTGTAAAGGTCGTGGATATTTTCGGGAATGATACGACTAAGGTAATTGAAGTAAAAATATGAGCATAAACCGAGAATGTTACACGGGACGATTTATAGGAGGAAATATTTTATTGTACTGCCCCTGCTGTGATAAGGGAGTCTTGGGGATAATCGAGGATACATTCATACATAAAAGCACAAAAAAGTCTGCTGATGATATGGAAATTACTGGCGATGTTTCATGCTTGGATATAAAATTTTTTACTTTTTTAGAATGTAGCAATAATAGGTGTAAAGAAATCGTAGTGATGGGTGGGATCGGAAAAGTTGAAGAAGAATATGAATCTTCCGAGGAGCAATACATGGGTACCTCTTGTATCAGTTCTTATGAAATAAAATATATAGACCCGCCTATCAACATCATAAAGATTTCTGACGAAGTACCCTCCTGCATAACGGATACAATTAAGGACTCTTTCTCTCTATTCTGGGGGTATCCTTCCCTTGTCGGAAATAGAATCAGAACAGCTTTAGAGCTTATTTTAAACGAAAAGAATGTAAAATCCACGGGTGTTAATAAAAATGGCAAGGAATATAGGATGAGCTTGCACGAAAGAATAAAAGAATTTGGTAAAATCAAAAATGGAGAATATAAAGAATTGCAAAAAATGCTGTTGGGTATTAAATGGTTGGGTAATGTAGCAACCCATGGAGAAGAAATGAAAAAGGAAGATTTACTTAATGCATACGAAGTATTAGATTGTATTTTAGATGAGATTTTTGTAAGAGATAAGAAACTTCTGGGTGTAAAGGAAATGTCTCATGACTTAGAAAAGAGTTTTAAATTGGAAAGATAATCTAAGTATAAAAATGATTAATTAATTAACAATCCATGAAAAAAGAAATAATACAATCACTTGTTAGTAATTTTGAATCGTATGCCAATAAGACAGACGAGGGAATAGAGTTTTGGCTTGCTCGAGATTTGCAACAACTTTTGGGATATGACAAATGGGATAACTTTTTAGGCGTTATTTCAAAGGCGAAAATAGCTTGTGAAAATACAGGGCATGAAGTATCAGACCATTTTGCCGACGCCGGGAAAATGGTCAAATTGGGGTCAGGAAGCGAGCGAGAGGTAGCGGATATAATACTCACCAGGTACGCCTGTTATCTAATTGCTCAAAATGGCGATCCTCGCAAAGAAGAGATTGCCTTTGCTCAAAACTATTTTGCTGTCCAGACCAGAAAATTTGAAGTAATTGAAAAGAGGATACAAGAATTCGAGCGAATAAGAGCGAGGCAAAAACTAACCGAAACTGAAAAAGAATTATCCGGTGTTATTTTTCAACAAACTGGTAGTGATAAAAATTTCGCCTTAATACGGAGCAAAGGCGATAAAGCTCTTTTTGGCTACAGTACAGGTGAGATGAAAAATCGTCTTGGTATTCCACAAAGTCGCGCACTTGCAGATTTTCAACCCACAATTCTTTTGAAAGCGAAAGATTTTGCGACAGAAATAACCATATTTAATAGCAAGACAAAAGGATTGAGGTCAGAACAGTCAATTTCAGAAGAACATATTACAAACAATAGAAGTGTGCGCAAGACTCTTTTAAGTCGAGGGATACGACCCGAAAGTTTACCGGCTGAAGAAGACATTAAAAAGATTGAAAGGAAACTTTCTTCTGACGATAAGAAAAATCTGAAGAAACCGGAAAAACTCAAATAACTATGGCACTCCACAAAGATTTCCCAAAAGACCCATATGAGATTTTAGACCCGAATATTCGGTGGTTTCCTGCTGATGAAGCACTCCGAGAAAAGGGGTTTGATAAGCTCGTTCCTCCTTTAGTGGCTGATTTGCGCAAAAAAGTAAAAGAATGGCGAGATAAAAATTATGAGGGGGCAAGTGATACTTCTAAATCACTTTTGAATTGGTGGTTTAAGGAGGAACATATTTTGTATGACCAACACGGAACATCCTCTCATTTCAAATACTATTTCGCACAGAGAGAGGCCATGGAAACAGTCGTATGGCTTTATGAAGTGGCAAAAGTAAAAGATAAATATGACCTCATTCGCTACAATTCTACCGGCGTATTAAGCCCACAGATGTTTACCGAGGACTGGCTCCGATTCGTCATTAAAATGGCTACGGGGGCAGGTAAAACTAAAGTAATGAGTCTGGTTGTCGCATGGGCGTATTTTCATAAAAAATATGAGGAAGATTCAAATTTGGCAAAGAATTTTCTTTTGATAACTCCGAATGTTATTGTTTTTGAAAGAATAAAACATGATTTTGAGAGACTGAAGATATTTTTTAGCGATCCTGTTTTGCCGGATAACGGCTATCACGGACAAAACTGGCAGGATGATTTTCAAATGACTCTCCATTTACAGGATGATTTGCGCAATATTTCTGACACCGGAAATATATTTTTGACTAACATACACAGAGTTTTTGAGGGTGATGTACGCGAGGCGAGCGCAGAAGACGAGGACGCCTCTCGATACTTCTTAGGCGAGAAGCCAGTCACAAAAACAAGCGACTCTACTGTTGATTTGGGAATGATTGTTAGGGATATTGACGAACTCATCGTAATCAATGACGAAGGGCACCATGTAAAACCAGAGACGGCTTGGTATAAGTCGATTGAGGATATAAACAATAAACTAATAGCAAAAGGAGTAAAACTATCTTTACATCTAGATTTGTCTGCAACTCCAAAAGACGACGACGGGAATATTTTTGTTCAAATTATTTCTGATTATCCATTGGTTGAGGCGATACATCAAGAAATAGTAAAAACTCCAGTAATACCGGATGTCTTCAGTCAGGGAAAATTAAAAGAAAAACAAAGTATAAAATTTAGTGAAAGATACCGCGATCATATTAATTTGGCGATTGAAGAATGGAGAAAAACATATAAGGAACATAAAAAAGTTGGGAAAAAAGCAATTCTTTTTATTATGACAGATGATACAAAGAATTGTGATGAGGTGGCGAAATATGTTGAAACTAATTTTACTGATTTAAAAGGCGCAGTTTTGACAATTCATACGAAGAATAATGGTGAAATACGAGAAAATGCTACTGGTAGAAATAAAGAGGAGCTAGATTTACTTAGAAAACAAGCGAACGAAATTGATAGTTGGGAAAGCCCATTTAAGGTGATCATTTCCGTGATGATGCTCAAAGAAGGTTGGGATGTAAAAAATGTAACAACTATTTTAGGATTAAAACCTTTTACCGCTGATAATAAAATTCTTCCGGAACAAGCTTTGGGTAGAGGTTTAAGGAGGATGTATTTTGGACAAAAAGATATCCAAGAGGAAGTGGCGGTTATAGGAAATCAAAACTTTATGGACTTTGTTGAGTCAATTAAAGGCGAGGGTGTTATTCTTGAAAAGAAAGCGATGGGGACAGGAGCTAAACCAATAGCCCCAATGGTTATCGAGGTTGATAAGGACAATCCGAAAAAGGATATTGAGAAGCTTGATATTGAGATTCCGGTGATGTCACCTAGAATTCAAAGGGAGTACAAAAATCTCGCCGAGCTGGATGTCTCTAAATTTGGAAATAAAAAAGTCAAAGTAAAAACCTTTTCCGAAGAAGAAGTAAAGCAAATAGTTTTTAAAGAAGTTATAAGTGAAAAAATTAGCCATACGATAGACTTGACGGGAAACCTCGAGCCGGATTATCAAAGTGTTGTCGGATTTTTTGCGCAAGCAGTAATGCGAGAGCTACGACTCTTTGGTTGTTATGATATTCTATTCGGCAAAGTAAGAGAGTTTGTACAAAATAATATGTTTGACAGCCCTGTGAATTTGTCAGACCTCAATACTTTGCGAAACTTGTCAGAAGTTGAACATATCAAACTGATCAAAGATTCTTTCAAGAAAGCTATCAACGATCTTACGGTTGAAGACAAGGGAGATACAGAGATAAAGAACTATATAAAAATTAGTGAGGCAAGACCTTTCGTTGTTAATGATAAATCGTTTGTACCAAATCCCAAGAAGTCTGTGTTTAATAAGATTGTCGGAGATAGTAATTTTGAGTTGGAATTTGCTGGTTTTCTGGAAGATTGTGAAGATGTGATTTCTTATGCCAAAAATTTTCAAAACAAAGAAGCAAGCGCGCTTCGGATTGAATACAAAAACTCAGAAGGGTTTATAGCGACTTATTACCCGGACTTCTTTGTTAAGAAAGATAAAAAAACTGTTTATATTGTTGAAACAAAGGGACGAGAAGAAGATGACGACAAACTGAAATTTGAAAGACTGCAAAGGTGGTGTGAAGATGTGAACAATCGGCAGAATCAGGTTGTCTATAAAGCTCTGTACATAAAACAGGAAGAATGGGAGAAAGATAAACTCAAAAACTTCGATGAGGTTGCGAGGGTCTTTAGCTTGAAATAATTTATGGAACTGGAATCAAAACAACCCCGTGCCAGTTTGCTACGGGGCAGGCAAATTCTCAAACGGCGAAAAGTGAAAAGATGTTATTTGTGACAATTTAATTTACAAATTTGTGCAGCCGAAATACGATTTAGATAAAATTAAATTCGCGACGGATAGATCGACTTTTGAAAAGGCGGTTAATTTGTATGAGAAGAGAAAGGTGACGAAGTTTAAGGAAGAACTTCATGGATATTTTGCAACTGTTTTGGGAACGAAGCCATATAAGGTTTATGTAGATAATCGGCATTATGATCAAGGTGACTGTGAGTGTTATCTTGGCCAGAATGATACGCTTTGCAAGCATATGGTGGCGGTAGCAATTCACTCTGCGATGGGCGGTAAAAAGTTGGGCGAGGAGGATAAGCGGCTTGTATCAAAAGTTACTTGCAGTGGCCGGTTGGGAGAATTGAGCAAGGGTGAATTATCCGAGGTAAAAAAATTAATCACTAGTGCCGCGCGGTATATCAAGCCGTACAATGGCCCCTCTCGTGTTTGGTTTTCGTATCAGAATTCGCTCTCGGAAGGATGCAATCGCTTATCACAGATTGTTTCCGAGTTGCCGGTGAGCGAGCAAACAGCCAAATTATTGGTTGATATGCTTTTGCGTCTTGATGATAAACTCTGCCGAAGTGGCGTTGATGATTCTGATGGCATTGTCGGCGGATTCATTGAGGAAACCGTGCAAGCGCTCAAAGAATACGCAGAACTTAATCCTGCTTGCGCAAAAGCATTTAGCGAAATCAAGGGCAAAGAAACCTGTTTTGGCTGGGAAGAACCGCTTGTAAAACTCATCCATTCACCATAAGATGCACGAACGGGAAATGGACAAAACTGACATTCCCTGCCCGCTTCGCCGGAGCTTCAGCGAGGCGAGTACTTTCAACGCTGGGGCTATCCTAGGCCCGGTGAACGAAACGAATATGGCCAGAATTTGGAATAAGCACAAACAATTTCACCCCGTTAGAAAGAACAGATTTTCTAACGGGGCAAATACTCCTCTTAAAAAAAAGGTCTTCGTCGGCATGTCCGGAGGAGTGGATTCGTCCGTAAGCGCCGCTTTGCTCGAAAAGCAAGGATATGACGTTACCGGTGTATTCATCAAGGTGTGGCAGCCCGAGCTTGAGCCATCGCGCAGAACGGTATGCACATGGAGGGACGACCGGCGCGATGCCATGCGAGTTGCGGCGCATTTGGGGATAAAATTTCTCACGGTTGACTTTGAGGCGGAATATAAACGCGACGTCGTTGATTATATGATTGCCGAGTATCGAAACGGGAGGACTCCCAATCCCGATGTCATGTGCAACCGATCCATCAAGTTCGGCGCGTTTTTCGACTGGGCGGTCGCGCGCGGGGCGGACTACATTGCCACCGGGCATTACGCGCGTATAAAGCATGGCGAAGGCGATATGTTCAATCTTTTGGCGGGTGTTGATACAAACAAGGATCAATCGTACTTTCTTTGGATGCTTGGGCATAAGCATCTCTCAAGGACACTTTTCCCAATCGGCAAATTCGAGAAATCAGCGGTACGAGAGATGGCGCGGAAGATGCAGCTTCCCACAGCGGACAAGAAAGACAGCCAGGGGCTTTGTTTCATCGGGAAACTTGATATGCGAGAGTTTTTGCGCGAGTTCATTTCGGAGAACGAAGGGGAGGTGATTGACGAGAACGGCGCAGTGGTCGGTACGCACCACGGAGCGCATCTTTATACCATTGGCCAGCGGCACGGGTTTGTCGTGATCAAAAGTGGCACCTCTGAAAGGCCATATTATGTTGTTGACAAAGACACTACGCGTAATCGCATCGTCATTTCTCACGATAAGATAAGAGCAACGGCCGAAGGTGTCGCGACAGCGATCGTTTTACGCGATGTACACTGGATCGCCAATGTGGTGCCTGAAGCGCGCGACAAACTTTCCGCGCGCGTGCGCTATCGTCAGCCCTTGCAGACATGCCACATCTTGCGGGCAAATGACGGCGGTGTAGAGCTTCTTTTTGATGAGCCGCAGCTTGCCGCTTCGGGGCAATCGGCGGTCATTTATCGAAATGATGAGTGCCTTGGCGGTGGAGTCATCGCATAATAGCCGCATGACGCGCTAAAATTACTTTCTGTAACTGCGAATTACGGCATTTTGCATGGCTTCCCACAGTTAGTTACTTGTCGTTACGCTCGCAATGTGAATATTCCATAAACGGATAAAAACATTTGAAACTTTTGATCAAATGTGAGAACATTACGATATAGAGTAATTATTTTTTCATACTGCGATGTCACAAAAACGTTGGGTCAAAAAAGCGTCAGGCAAGCACGAACTGTTCTCCGAGAACAAATTACGCAGTTCGCTCGCACGGTCTGGCGCTTCGCGAGAAGCGATCGACCGTGTCATTGAGCGCGTCAAGAGCGAAGATCGGGAGGTATATCCGACTTCGCGTATTTTTGACCACGCGTACACACTTCTCAAGCGCGACAAGAAAATCGTTGCGATGCACTACAGCTTGCGTCGGGCAGTCATGGAACTCGGTCCGTCCGGTTTCCTGTTCGAAAAGTTTGTCGGGGAGATTTTGAAAGCTCAAGGATATGAGGTGAAGGTTGGCGTTATCATGCAGGGCGCGTGTGTTGAGCATGAAGTTGATATTTTTGCGAAAAAAAACCACCGACACATTATCGTTGAATGCAAATTTCACAATGAGGATGGCATCCGAAGCGATGTTAAAGTGGCGCTCTACGTTCGAGCACGTTTTGAAGACCTAAAAAAGAAATGTGATACGACGGTCAATCATGAAGATATTCATGAAGGGTGGTTGGTGACGAACACCAAGCTTACTTCGCAGGCAATCGCGTACGGAAATTGTGTTGGCATGAAGATTATCGGCTGGAATTATCCTCAAGGAGGCAATCTGCAAGACCTCATCGTTGCATCCGGCGTACATCCGCTCACCTGTCTTACCACTTTGAACAAAAAACGCAAAGCAGTTCTTTTTGAAAATGGAATTATTTTGTGTCGGGATGTCGAGAAACGCACCGATATTTTGCGCTCACTTGGCATGGGGGAACGGGAGATTGCGAGCGTTGTGACAGAATCGCGATTGGTGCACAGTGGCAATTTCGAGATTGACCTCTGATATAATACTTATCATCGAAACATGGAACTTTCTTTTTTTGAAACACTGCATATCTTTCAAGGACTGGTGCTTGCCGCGGTTTTGGGTATGGTGCTTGGTGCCGAGCGGATTATCGCGGGAAAAACGGCAGGGATGAGGACGTACGGACTTGTTTCTATGGGTGCTGCGTTGTTTGTCGTAATTTCTTCTATGGTGTCGAGGGATTACATCGGCTCATCCGCGCTTGATCCGCTTCGGGTCGCCTCGCAGATCGTGGTTGGTATCGGTTTCCTCGGTGCTGGGCTTATCATCTTCAAAGATTCCCGCGTTAGCGGATTAACCACCGCGGCAGGACTTTGGGTCGCGGCTGGTATAGGAATGGCGGCTGGCTTTGAGTTGTATATAATCGCCGTGTTCGCGACGGTACTCACGCTTCTCGTGTTTAGTTTAGTGTGGTATGTGGAATATCATATTGTCAAAAAATTCAAAATAGGGTATTGGACACCTTCCGAAAACGACATTCACAATATCCACAACGGCTCTTGACGTGTCACAGGGCTAGTCGTACACTATGTATAGGTAGTTTGTCGAAGTGATCCTGAAAGGAGGTTGCGACGATGTGTCAATTTTCCAAAATTCCAGATGGATATCACTTTGATCTGCGGGCATATAACATCGCTCAAATACGGGCGATGCACAGCGCGTTTATCAAATGGTTGGTGGCGGAAAAGTGGCACAGTTTACAGCCGCCCGGGCTTATTATCTCCGACGAGGAAGCGGAGATGTTTTGGTACAAAGGACATGATGGCAACCCTCCCATGAATTGTTTCAGAGAGGAGTGTCTTGTCGACTATCTTATTCCAATTGAATAGAGTATATACCGGCGCACCTCGCAAAAGGAGCGTCGGTTTTTTATTGCGGTGGTATTTTGGTAATTACCATACGAGCGCGTTCGTTGTTACGATACGACGTATGCGACATCGCATATCGTATAGCTGATAGGTCGTCAATTACAAAGTAATAATTCCTCTCCTTCGCCGCTATGAAGTGATAGCGTAGCTTTCAACAAAGTCGGACATTATTGAGTCGGCATCACGAGAAATCATAGTACCAGTTTTTCTTGCAAGAGAATAGCAGCACTTATTAAATACAAAATCTCTTACCACTATTTTCCACGATCGTGGAAAATAGTGGTAAGAGTGTAAACTATCAGAAGTATTTACAACTAATCGTAGAAGTATATTTACAATAAGATGCGCGGCTATTTTCTAAAAAATTTCTGACGCTTTCGATCAAGCGACGCTGTAGAAAATGTGGGAGAATGAATTTTGCCAGCTGTGCGCGGCGAGTATGTGCGTAAACTCGACATGGCTTTAGCCGTCGTGCTATACTGCAAAAGCATACATGAAAGTTCTCCCTGATAACAATAAATATTTGTTTCTGCTTGGTGCTATTGTGGCAGTCGTCGGTATCGGGGGGTATGTGTCATATAAAAACATCGAGTTGAATCGTGAAAACAAGGCGCTTGTGACCGATCTCGCGGAATCGGTCGCGTTACAAGCGTCGACGACAAGGATGCTCGACGACACGATCGCGCTTCTTGCTTCGACACAGCAAAACCTCACGCAATCGCAAAACGATCTTCAGGATGAAAGAGCGAAGGTCGGGAATCTCGCGAACCAAGTACAAAATATTGTGGGCACCGTTGGGACGCTTGAGAAATTGAGCAACACTGACCCTGAACTCCTACAGAAATATTCAAAAGTATCATTCTTGAACGAACATTACATCCCCAAAAAACTTCTGCAGATTGACGGACGATACGTCTATGAAGCCGGCAAAGATCTGTGGATGCTTGATCGGGTTAAGTCGGCTCTTGAAAGTCTTGTGCGGGACGCGCAAGCGCGAGGACTCGATCTTTTCGTCGTTTCCGCGTATCGCTCGTTCGACGAACAGAACGATCTCAAGTCCTCATATACGGTTGTCTATGGATCGGGCGCAAACCAATTTTCCGCCGATCAGGGGTACTCGGAACATCAACTTGGGACAACGGTTGATTTTACGACTCGAGAAGTTGGCGGCACATTTTTGCCATTCAAAGATACCAATGCGTACGGGTGGCTTGTGGAGAATGCCCATCGCTACGGCTTCATTCTTTCATATCCGGAAAATAACGACTACTATCAATTCGAGCCGTGGCACTGGCGGTTTGTGGGAAAAGAACTTGCGCGCCTGCTTCATGACGAGAACAAGCATTTCTATGACCTTGACCAGCGCGAAATTGATGCATATCTTGTTTCTATTTTCGATTGAACACATCTCTTGAGACGTATCTCATTTTGAAACGGAAACATCGTAACTTACCCGCGCAAAAACCACACTGCGTTGACAGATCAGGAAAATATTCTAGTATCTGATTTAGATCATATCATTCATGCAATAATCCATCGTACAAGAGAGGAGGACTCCCATGAAAGGCGCGAGTGTTCCGTTTACACTGGTCCATTCAAGGCGCAAAGACCAAAGTTGTTTGAAACTTGACGAGTCGGTTACTCATGTGCACATCGCGGGGTATCCGTACAAGTGGCTTCTCGAGGCCATTGTCAGATGCGCTCCGAATGTAAGAACCATACGCATTGTTCCGGCGTATAAAGATAAACTTACCACGACCCATCTGAACTTTTTTCGCGAGAATAAAATTCTCATGGTGATTGGGTGTCGTCACGCGGCACACGGGTGGAAAGGTAAACGGATACATCGAAGCAGCCGTTTTAAAGAGCGTCGCCGGTTTCTTCTTGATTTGCGCGGCGAGCAGAAAGAACGGTTTGAAGCGCTTCTGCGGTTAGGGTTTAGAGAGGCAATCATTGCCGCCCGATATTACTGTTTAAGAGGAGAAGAGGCGATAACGCTCTTCGAGATCGCGCGTCTGTTCGATTTTCAAAACGTCGCGAATGATTCGTATATTTCGAAATTGATCATTGCCGTGCTCCATTATCTCGATCCGTCTTTTTATGCGACAGGAGAAGCGGAACAGACAGCCAAAGTAATTGCGACGCGGGTGAAGCGATTGCGAGATGCCCAAGAGAACACGCGAAAGCTTCAATGTCTGGCGGAACGCGAAGCAATAATAACCGCTCGCTACATTGCTGAAGCGCGACAGCTCGGTTTTGGATATCCCACAAGAATACCGATAAAAAAAGCGCCAACCTATTGCGCGCTCTTGCGCAAAGTCGTAGACGGAGAACTCCTTGTTTTGCGGCAGAAATCTCCGAAACGTTACGAAGCGATCGTTCTTCGATTCGGAATTGATAATCCGAAACAACCTGTGTATCGTAGCTATACGCAAGTTGCGAAGATTATGGGAGGAACGCGGCAGAACATAGGCCTCCTCGTCCCGAGCGGGCTCCGCTTGCTTGGAATCACTAATCAATAAAATACCGCCGCGGCTTAACGCACTATGCGTAGCCGCGGTTTTTTTTCGTGTGTTTTTTAGTACAATATATTTGCGCGAGAGTCATGACAAAAGATTATAAAATAACATGTTTTTGATGTTTTTGAGACCTTGTGCAGGTTGTTGCGTCTGAAGCGCCTTAGTGTTAGCATTGCGTATATATTCGCTTTCTTCAAACCCATGTCGTCAAAACAAAAAAAGAAATCAGTCATTCTTAAGGTGCCACAACGGCATAAAGAAACGAAACACGAACAAGCAGGGCACGCGCATAAAGGACTTGCGGTGTGTCGCCAGTGCCACAATACCCTCTTTAGGAAGGAATGGCATCATCCGGGCAGTAAAATTTTCGAGCAGGCGCGTATCGCGCAGGGCGGAGTGCATTTTATTATATGTCCGGCGTGTTTGATGGTGCGTAATCATTTGTATGAAGGCGAGATCATTATTAAAAACATTCCTGCGAAATACGAAACTGAAATGGTACGTTTTGTCATTGGGTATGGCGCGCGAGCGCAAAAGCGAGATCCGCAAGATCGTGTTATTGATATTGCGAAAACAAAAGATGGCTATCGGATAACTACGACCGAAAATCAGCTTGCGGTTCGCATGGCGAAAAAGATAAAGAGCGTGTTCGGAAAAGTACAGATCTCCATATCATACGCGAAGGAGCCGTATCAGATCGGTCGTGTCGTTGTTTTCTTTGCCTGATCATCTATGAACTCCAAGCGTTCCGGTTGGCATAGTGTTCCCGTTATCAATATTTTTTCTCGGTATCTTTTTTCACGGAGTCGTTTATGAACGCAAAACATACGAATATACAAGAGCGTTCTTTGGAATTGCACGCGCGGCATAGAGGCAAAATAGAGGTCGTCGGCAAGATCGAGATAGCTAATAATGACGATCTTGCCGCAGTTTATACTTCCGGAATCGCTGCGGTTTCTGAAGCCATTTCGAACGACAAAAGCAAAGTTTGGGAGTATACCATCAAGGCAAATTCCATAGCCGTTGTTTCTGATGGTTCGGCCGTTCTCGGACTTGGAAATATCGGTCCCGAAGCGGCGATACCGGTAATGGAAGGGAAAGCGATGCTCTTCAAAAAATTTGCGGGGATCGACGCCTTTCCGCTTTGTCTCGACACGCAAGATACCGAAGAAATTATTCAAACGGTCAAACATATCGCGCCGATTTTTGGAGGAATTAATCTCGAAGACATTTCAGCTCCTCGGTGTTTCGAGATCGAAGAACGGTTGAAGAACGAGCTTACTATCCCCGTAATGCACGACGACCAGCACGGCACCGCAGTCGTGGTGCTCGTGGCACTGATCAACGCGCTAAAAGTAAAACAGGCAAATAAAGATACGGTACGAGTCTACATCAACGGTGCTGGCGCCGCCGGAACGGCGATAGCGGAACTCTTGCTTGAATACGGTTTCAAGAATCTTGTGGTTGCCGACAGCAAAGGAGCGATCTACAAAGGACGTTCCGATCTCAATGTTCATAAAATGAAACTCGCGGATCTTACGAATATAGAATGCCATCACGATTCCACCGTGGCACTTTGTGCGACAGGCGATCTCGCGCGTTCAGTGAAAGATTTTGACATCTTCATCGGAGTAAGTAAAGGCGATCTTTTGACAGATGACATGGTGCGTTCTATGCGGGCTAATCCGGTCATTTTTGCTCTGGCGAATCCGGTGCCGGAAATCACCCCCGATAACGCCCTTGCCACGGGAGCTTTCATCGTCGCGACTGGAAGATCAGATTTTCCTAATCAAATCAATAATGTATTGGCATTTCCGGGAATTTTTCGTGGCGCGCTTATGAACAGGGTTCGAAGGATCGAAAAAAAGATGTTAATCAATGCCGCGGAAAATCTTGCGGGATGTGTCGACTATCCAAGCTCGAAGCGAATAATTCCCGATCCTTTTGAAGAAGGTGTTGTTGACGCGGTCGCTCGCGCAATTCACGAATGAAACGATCTCTTTTAAAGAAATTACAAAAATGGCGTGACGATACGGCTCGGAAAGAAGGAGTTGAGTCTTATCGCGTGCTCTCGAATAACACGCTTGAAGAGATCGTTGAGGTAAAACCGACGACTGATGTCGAATTGCTTAAGATCAAAGGAATAAAAGAGAAAAAATGCACGCGGTACGGAAACGACATCATTGCCATTGTCACCGGTGTCGATGATGTTACGACGGAGAACACTATAAGGAACGATTCGTTATTTTCATCTGGCAAAGACCGCCATTATTCTGTTGGAGAGTATCTGGATATACTCAATGAGTGTATCGCGGAGAACGCTCGGGTCGTTGGTGAAGTGTCCAGCATTGATTTTAAAGACAATTATCTCTTTTTCACCATGAAAGATAAGCAGGACGGGAGTATGCTGAAGTGTTTTATGTGGGCACGAGACTACAAAATGTGCGGTGTTAATATCGAAGAGGGTCTTGAAATCATCGCTGGCGGCGTTCCGGAAATATACAAACCGACAGGAAACCTCACTTTCCGTGCGCGGGGCGTTGAGCTTGTCGGCGAGGGCGCGCTTAAGAAAGCATACGAAAAACTTAAAATAAAGCTCTCTAGAGAAGGGTTATTTGCGCCGGAGAGGAAAAGATCAATCCCGGAATTTCCCGAGCGGATCGGGCTTATTACCTCGGCGACCGGCGCAGTGATCCATGATTTTCAAAGCAACCTCGGACATTACGGATATCATGTCGAGTTTTTTAATTCTCGGGTTGAGGGGCAAAGTGCCGCTCGGGATCTGCTTGTGGGGATCACCTATTTTCAAGATAAGGATGTTGACGTGATCGTGATCATCCGCGGCGGCGGAAGTATTGAGAGTTTGCAGGCGTTCAATAATGAAATGGTGGTGAGGGCGATCACGGCATCAACCGCACCGGTCATGTGCGGTATTGGACACGATAAGGATATCCCTCTCGCATCGCTTGCGGCGGACGTGGCGGTATCGACGCCAACCGCCGCCGCGGTTCTCCTTGGCAGAGGATGGGAAGGCGCGTTGAATGATCTTCGGGTGTTTGAAAGAGAGATGATCAGCGCATTTGAACGGGTGCTTGATTTGCACCGTGGTCGTATAGAACGCTCGGCGGCCATCATCAAAGAACTCTTGGGAGGTATCGTTAAAACGGTCGACCGTTTCTATTATGATCTTGAAACCGCTCTTGCTAATATTAAGTATAACCTTGAATATATAAAACGTTCCGTTCTTGAAAATTCCGTGCGGCTTGTGCACGAATGGAGCGGAATGCTCCGGCGTGCCGGCGATCGTGTCACCACCGCCGAGAAAGTTATTTCGTCGGTTGATCCAAAGCGGCAACTCAAACTCGGGTATTCCATTGTGAGTAAAAAAGAAGGAGGCATCATATCAAGCGTTCGTGATGTCGCGGTGGGGGGAAATATTGTCATTCAGGTTGTTGATGGTACAATAGATTCACGAGTTGAAGCAATAAAAATCATTTAACATATGGAAAAAGAAGATATTGGAACATTAATAAAAAAACTTGAAGAAATTGTCGCGTGGTTTTCGGATCAAAACGAGGTCAATGTAGAAGAAGGGCTTAAAAAAGTGAAAGAAGGCGCCCAGTTAATCGCGGCGAGTCGGGCGCGCATGAAAAAACTTGAGAACGAATTTGAAGAGGTAAAAGCCGATCTTGAAAAAGAAACGCTATGAAAAATTACGCAAAAGTTGGAAATAGAAACGGGCGCCCTGCCTATCGAACGCCGGCGTGGTTCAAAAATACTGTTCGCGTGAGAGCGATACCGCGCGGAAAGACCAAAGATACGCAAGCGGGATCGTGGCGTGGATAAGAATGGATAAGAAAATGAAAGTACAATCAATTATTACAACGTTCGTGGCACTAATCATTGTTGGCACCGCGGCAATTTATTGGTGGGGGAAGACGCTTGATACCCCCGGGCAAAAAAATTATACAAGTGACACTATGGAGAAAGTATCATATCTTATCGACAGAATAGAAACACAAGAAGGTTTCAATTGGCGAAAAATAGTTGGAAACTACTTGCCGGGAACGAATGATCGCGCAGTCATTCTTCTTCACATGATGCCGGCAACAAAAGAAAGTTGGAATGAGTTCGCCAGTAAGCTTAATGAGGCAGGATATCATGTGCTTGCGATCGATCTGTGGGGGCATGGTGAATCGAATGAATACAAGATTGACGACGTTGGGCAGGTTCAGTATGTCGATTATCGTAATTTTACAGACGAACAACACCAAAAATCCATTGCTGATGTTGAGGGTGCGCGGCAGTTCCTTGTTGGAAAAGGGATTAGTCCGGAAAATATAATCATCGGCGGAGCTTCTATCGGAGCGAACCTTGCGTTGCAATATCTTTCAATGTATCCAGAAGCGCCGGCCGCGTTCCTTCTTTCCCCGGGACTTGATTATCGCGGGATCAAAACTGACGCTTTTATGCCGCTTATCGGGGATAACCAAAAAGTATTATTGGTCGCGGCAGAAGATGATGCGTATTCATTCACAACAGTGGGGACGCTGAAGATTATCGGTGATGTCGCTAAGACAGTCGAAACATACAACAAGGGAGGACACGCGACTGACCTCTTTAATTCACACCCCGAACTTATGGACGATATCATCATGTGGCTTAAATAGACATATGTTTGAAAAGTTTTTGAAAACAAGAAAAAGTACTCCACCATCTTTCGGGAGGGCGATAAATGGCATTTTGGCGGTCATTATGTTATCGACAGTGGTCGCGTTGATCGGTATCGCGGCGAATTTCGTGTTTCTCAACGTGCACGGAACCATGATTTTTGTGATTCCCGTTATATTAGGAGTGATATTGTTTATGATCGGGATATTGGTTGCGCGAAAATTAAGAAATATTGAGAAGGTTAAGGATGAATTCGTTACTATTGCCGCACATCGGTTCAGGACGCCGCTTACTCGCCTTCAATGGGTGCTTTCAGACTTGAGTACGCATGTTAGTGATGAAGAAGGGATGCGGTCGATCACCCTGCTCAAAGAAACACTTGTTGATCTTACCGGTGTTGTAAACCGGCTTCTCGATGTTGCCGAATCTGATCAATTTTCAAGTTATTATGATTATATATTTGAACATGCGCGTCTTGAGCCGCTGGTCAGGCAGGCTGTCTTGGATTATGGTGTGGGTGCCGCCAATAAACGTATCGTTGTTTCTCTTTCTGTCGGCGAAGACATTCCCAAGGTATTTATCGATCAAGAACGTATTAAGACGGCGATCTTTATGTTGCTTGAAAACGCGATCGTCTACACAAGGGAGAATGGGGCGATCGAAGTTGAACTTCGCAGAAAAGGGAAGAATATCATCTTTTCTGTTCATGATAATGGAATTGGTATCGCGAAAGAGGCGGCACCGTATATTTTCTCAAAATTTTTTCGAGCGCGTGAGGCCATTTCTATGGATACTGATCGTGCGGGACTCGGGCTTTCTCTCGTGAAAGATATCGTCGAGAAACACAATGGAAAAGTCGGCTTCGAATCTGCCGGCCGAGGTCAAGGGAGCACATTCTGGTTCTCATTACCTATTACATAGATGTTTTTAGATGAATTCATCAATCCTTGCGTGGTTTGTTTACCTATGTTAGGGTGAATAAGTTGCCTAATACGGATATGGTTTTCCTTTCTTTTACGTTGAACTCGGGGATTATTTTCTCGAAATTAAAAAAGGACGACGGTTCCAATAACGCTTAACCGTTTGATAAGCAACATCGTATTAGGCGACAACCGTCGTCCTTCTTTGATTTTGAAATCGTCTCGGACACTAATAATTAAATTGATAGAGTATGAAAAAAGAAAATATATTTGAAAATTTTACCCATCAATATTCCCTTTCAAAAACATTGCGGTTTGAGCTTATTCCAACCGAGGAAACGAAAAGATTTCTTGAAAAAAATGAGATAATCAAAAAAGACGCGGTTATTGATGAAAGTTACCATAAAGCAAAACCGTATTTTGACTCGTTACATAGAGAGTTTATTAAAGAATCCTTGGATCCAGAACGATCGTTGCTATCATTTGGCAATTTTGAGCGTTCGTGGAACGATTTTCAAAAAGATAAAAAAAGTAACAAAAAAAACTTGCTGGCGCAAAAAAAGTTACTCTATAAAGATATTGCGAAACTCTTTGATGATTACGTAAACACATGGAAAAAGCAATATGCGCCGGAAACAAAAAATTCTGGAACAAAACTTTTATATTCCGCCGATACATTGTCAATTCTTAAAAAGCGGTTTCCAAAAGACAGCGAGAATGAAAAACTTTTTATCAAAGACGAGCATGGTAATGATCGATACATATTTGACAGCTTTGACAGATTTACTACATATCTTACAAAATTCCAGGCGACAAGAGAAAACCTGTATAAAAATGATGGAACGTCAACGGCGGTAGCTACTCGCATTGTTGAAAATCTTTCTTTTTTCTTAGCGAATAAATCAAAATTTGAAAAGTTTCTTGCGTACAAAGATATTCTGAAATTAACCGATCAAGAAAAGGAGAGTAGTAAAACGGAATACTATATGCGTTGCATGACACAGCCCGGTATTGAAAAATACAACGCCCTTGTGGGTGATCTGAATGCGAGGATGAAAACATTGCGCGATACTGCCGGCAAAGACGCAAAAAAGAGCGATTACCCGTTACTTAAAAAACTCTACAACCAAATCCTTGCTGAAAAAAAGATTGAATCTGATAAAGTTTTTGATATTGAAAGCAATGAAGAAGTGCCTGTAAGAATGCATGAATTTTATGAAGAAGTTGAACGAGTGTCTACTATTGCAAAAGAATTGGTTACTATACTTGCGCAAGGCGGATTTGAAAATGAATACGGCGGAATATATCTGCATAATCGTGCGATCAATACTATCGCGCGAAAATGGTTCGTGAGCGCGTATGAATTTGAAAACTGCTTACCGCAAAAAGGTAAGAAGAAAGAAGGATCGGTAAGGGTTGCGCCCTTTGTCTCATTCGCTGAAATCAAAGATGCTCTTGGTGAAAAACTTGCGGAAGATTTATTGAAAGAAAAATTATTTGAAGAGAAAGCATATCGTTTGGTCAAGAGAACATTGGCGTATTCACAGTTTCTGGCGTTGTTTGCCAAAGATCTTGAAATACTTCTAAATGAGTATAACGAGAAGAAAAACAATTTTTCTAAAAAAGACTTGAGGATATTTGAGCGCGGGGAAAATGATGAAAACGTAGACGCATTGAAGGATGCTCTTGATGCCGGCTTGCATATAGTGCAGTTCATGAAATATTTTGTGTTAAGTTCCAAGAAAGCGGACGATAAGCCTACTCATACCAGCGCGGAATTTTATAATCACTATGACGAGCTCTACGGCGACCCTGATCAAAAACACGATATTGTGCGCTATTATGATGCGTTCCGCAATTTTTTAACAAAAAAACCGGCGGATCAAAAGAAAATCAAACTAAATTTCGAGAACGGCGCGCTTTTAACAGGCTTTGATAAAGATAAGGAATCAGAAAAACTTGGCATTATTTTGCGTAAGAACTCCATCTATTATCTTGGCATTATAAACAAAGAGCATAACAAGATATTTGATGATAAAAAACATCAAGATGCTTTTGATGTTGTTGACGCTACGTCTTATGAGAAAATGGAATATAAATTGTTCCCCGACCCCAAAAGAATGGTTCCCAAGATCGCTTTTGCGAAAAAAAATCGTGAGCGCTTTGGTTGGACACAGGAAATCCAAGACATCAAAGACGAGTACGCGCGATTCCAAGATGATAGGGGAGATAGGTCAAACTGGAGTAAACAGTTTGACAAAATAAAGCTGACAAAACTTATTGCCTATTATCAACATGCGCTTGATAGAGGAGGGTACAAAAATACTTTTGATTTTCAGTGGAATAATCCGGTTGATTATTCCGGAATAGGTGAATTCAACGACCATTTGACAAGCCAAAATTATAAGATTGGTTTTAGGCAGGTTCGTCAACGATACATTGATGACAAAGTCGCGCAGGGTGAATTATATTTATTCAAGATTCACAATAAAGATTTTGGAGAAAAGTCAAAAGGAACTCAAAACACCCATACGCTTTACTTCTTAAACTTGTTTTCACAGCACAATCTTACTCATATAAAACTACGACTTGCCGGCAACGCCGAAGTATTCTATAGAAAATCATCAACGCAAAGAAAAGAGGAACAAAGAAAGTTTATTCGCCCCATTGTCAAAAATAAAAGGTTTACCGAAGATAAATACTTCTTTCATATTCCGATAAAAATAGGCGCGAGTGTAAATTCAATTTCTGAAACAAAGTTTAACCGTACGCTCAATGAGAAATTGCGGCAATCAGCATGCCTTATTATTGGCATTGACCGCGGAGAAAAACATCTTGCCTATTATTCCGTCATTAACCAAAAAGGAGAGATCGTGGATCAGGCAAGTTTGAATAAAATTAATGATGTTGATTACTGTGAGAAGTTACGAACAAGAGAAAAAGAACGCCTGGAACAGCGCAAATCATGGAAAGCGATTTCGCAGATCAAAGACCTCAAGCGCGGATATATTTCGCAGGTAATACATAAACTTTCCGAACTGGTAATAAAACATAACGCTATTATTGTTTTTGAGGATTTGAACATGCGTTTCAAGGAAGTGCGCGGCGGAATAGAACGAAGCGCTTACCAACAGCTTGAGAAAGCGCTCATAGAAAAGTTCGGGTATCTTGTATTTAAAGACAAAGACCCGCTGGAAGCTGGTGGCGTTCTCAATGGGTACCAACTTTCCGCGCCATTTGAATCGTTTGAAAAAATGGGAAAGCAGAATGGTGTAATTTTTTATACCAATCCCGAGTACACGTCTACGACTGATCCGGTTACCGGATGGCGGCAACACATTTACATTAAAAGCGATGCGACCGATAATGAGGCTTTAAAAGTGTTTACGGAAAAAATCGGAATTGGATGGAGTGATGACAAACAAAGTTATACGTTCTCGTACGACCAAAAAGATTTTTGGGAAGACTCGCCGGCACGGAAGTGGGTCCTGTATGCGAATGCGCCACGGCTTGAACGCTATCGTAACGATGCTGGGTATTGGACGACGCGTGAAACAAATTCAAATGATCTTCTGCGTGAGCTTTTTGAAGTATGGGACTTCGATCAGCCGGAAGGGGATATCAGCGAGCAGATCGCGATGATGTATGAAGAAGGAAAATTGAAGGGAGAAAAAATCATCAGCGAGAAATCGCAGCGGTTTTTTAAAGCGTTGCGTTATGCTTTGAACCTTACGCAACAAATTCGTAACTCCGATTCCATTCGGTATGTGTATGAAAGAGATGCGCAAGGGGATATCGTGGAAGATTCCCAAGGGAAAATGGTAGTGAAGGAGATTGGCGAGAATGTTGATTTCATCGCTTCACCGGTAGTTCCTTTTTTCACGACGCCAAACCCCTATACCAAAGAAAATCTCTGCGGGCTTGTTATAGAGAATGGCGATGCAAATGGCGCGTACAATATCGCGCGCAAGGGAATTATGATGCTTGAACGGATAAAACAAACTCAAGCAAATCCTGATCTCTATATCTCAAAATCTGATTGGGATGAATGGCTAATGAAAGACATAAAGCAAAAATAAAACGTAAACTTGACAAATTGTCAAAATAATGATAATAAAAAACAGACCGAAGCGCGGTCTGTTTTTTACAATGGAGCCATACATTCAAATATCAAAAATAAACGATTTTATCTTCTGCCCGCAGTCGGTGTATTTACATACTATTTATGACAATTTTGATGCGGCGACGTATCACGATGAACCGCAGAAAGAGGGCAAGCTTAACCATGAAAATATAGATAATGGGAAGTACTCTACGTCCGCTCATATTTTGCAAGGTATGCCAGTGTACAGCCACCATTATAATCTTGCTGGTAAGATTGACCTATTCGACCGTGAAAAGAAGATGCTTATTGAGCGTAAGACGTCAATCAAGCATATCTATGATGGGTATAAATATCAGCTTTATGCGCAATATTTTTGCTTGAAAGATATGGGGTATGACGTTGAGCGGTTGCGTCTCTATTCGCTTAAAAATAATAAGCAATATGATATACCGTTGCCAGGCGATGATGAGACGAGAAAGTTTGAAAAGATAATTCAGCGTATACGCAGATTTGACGTGCTAAAGAACGTTTCGTGCGTAAGTGAAGCGAAATGCGCTCGGTGTATTTACAGCAATCTGTGTCACTTGAGTGGAGCAACAACCCGAACAGATCAAGAGCTTTTAAACGGTAAGAAATGATACCATGATTTCACTTCCTGATTTCAAAGAAAAACAAATATTGGTTGTGAACGCCGAATGGGGATCGCGTCCATCGCTCAAATTCCAGAACGACAACATTGTGTTTTCGAAGAACGGCAAGGTAGTCAATCGCGCGTCGTGCCATAAGGTATTCGCACTATTCGTGGCTGGTGACATATCTCTGTCGAGTGGTCTTCTTAAGAAAGGACGCGAGCACGGAGTTTCGATTTTTCTCGCGAAACATAATTTTGAAGTCTACGCTGCGCTTTCGGCATTCGCGGCGGGAAACTATCTGTTACGACAAAAGCAGTACACTCTTTCAAAAGAAGAGGAGTTAAAAATTGCAAAGTACATCGTGAAGAACAAGATCGGAAATCAGTTTTCCCTCCTCAAGGGAAGCAAGCTCCTTGCGTCGAAAGAAGCTGATGTGGCTCAGAAAGAGATCGCGAAGCAGATAGACGAAGTGCTTGACGATCAATCGCTTCTTGGGATTGAAGGCAATATGTCACGACGTTTTTACGGAATGTACTTCGGCGAGATCGGATGGCTTCGCCGGTCGCCACGCGCTAAACAAGATATCCCGAACTTTCTTATGGACATGGGGTATACATTTTTGTTCAACATGATTGACGGTTTGTTGTCGTTGCATGGATTTGACACATATAAGGGGTGTTATCACAAACTGTTTTTTCAGCGTAAATCACTTGCTTGCGACGCGATGGAACCGTTTCGGTGCGTTATCGATAAACAGATACAAAAATCATATAACCTGAAACAAGTGAATGAAAAAGATTTTCGCATTGTGCAGGGGAAATACGTGCTCGACTTATCAAAGAACACAAAATATGCGCAACTGTTCGCTGAGGCGATTATGGGCAATAAAGAGGATCTGTTTACTTTCATACGGGAATATTATCGGTTCGTCATGGATCCGGCGAATCCATTCCCAATCTTCGATATAAAAGTAAAATGATATGATCGTAGTTTCTTATGATTTTAGTAACGATAAGACGCGTGCAAAATTCGCCAAGTTTTTGACGAAATTTGGACGCAAATTGCAATACTCCGTGTACGAAGTGCGGAACAGCCAAAGGGTATTGCAATGTATTTTGAAAGAGGTAGAATTGGTATATAAAAAACAATTCACCAACGCCGATAGCATACTGATTTTCCGCGCATGCGAAGGGTGTAAGAAAAAGGTGCGACGGTATGGATACGCGGCGAATGAGGAGAAAGAGGTGGTTATTTTTGAGTAGATTTGAGGCACTTTTACAACTAAATATTGAAAAGTGGAAGTTCAATGTAGGTATTATGGATATAATACAGTAGGGGAAACCTCGGTCTTTATGCCGAGACAAATATAGTAATTGGCTTGGTTAAGCCAACAAGTCGTAGCATACTGGATATGCTATTTGCATCTCTACGGCTTAACCAAGCCACCCCCGCTGTCTAATCCCTATATCAAATTTCTACTTTTGTAGATGCCGAAGACACACTCGAAGCAAAAAGTCTAATCCCTATATCAAATTTCTACTTTTGTAGATTGGCATCGTCAACAAAAGTGTTTGGGTCTAATCCCTATATCAAATTTCTACTTTTGTAGATTTTATGATAGCGATTCCATTTGACTAGTCTAATCCCTATATCAAATTTCTACTTTTGTAGATTTGGTACTGGAACAAATGTAATAACGTCTAATCCCTATATCAAATTTCTACTTTTGTAGATTTCATTTTCACGATTCCATGCGAACGTCTAATCCCTATATCAAATTTCTACTTTTGTAGATTGAGATTTGCGCTTGGATTCGGGAGTGTCTAATCCCTATATCAAATTTCTACTTTTGTAGATGTTAAATTATTTTCTTACTTTCGTTTGTCTAATCCCTATATCAAATTTCTACTTTTGTAGATGATCGCGCTTAATATCCCCACAAAAGTCTAATCCCTATATCAAATTTCTACTTTTGTAGATATACAATAAATGTATTGTGTGAACAGGTCTAATCCCTATATCAAATTTCTACTTTTGTAGATTCGAGCCGGTCACTGATAATGCTGTGGTCTAATCCCTATATCAAATTTCTACTTTTGTAGATTGATAAGGATGCAAAAGATAATGCACGTCTAATCCCTATATCAAATTTCTACTTTTGTAGATTGATAAGGATGCAAAAGATAATGCACGTCTAATCCCTATATCAAATTTCTACTTTTGTAGATAGGCCACCCCCTACCACCCTAGCCCCGTCTAATCCCTATATCAAATTTCTACTTTTGTAGATGCGAAAATGCGAGGAAATAGTGAATGTCTAATCCCTATATCAAATTTCTACTTTTGTAGATCCTTAGAACCCCTACACACCTTTTAGTGGTCTAATCCCTATATCAAATTTCTACTTTTGGATGCGGCTAGCAACTCGTTTGTCTAACTTTCGTTGACTATAAGCGGTACGAAGGTAAATCCTTCGTACGTTTCGTCCCTGACTTCTTCATTGAAGAGTTTTGTTATCTTATGGATCGCGTTGCCGATCGGGATGACAAGCACGCCGCCTTGTTTCAGTTGATCAACAAGGAGGTGGGGAAGTTTTGTCGCGGCGGCAGAGACCAATATCCTATCAAATGGCGCTCTCTCTTCGAGGCCAAGTTTTTTGCCGCTTTGTGCAATGGAAATATTATTCCATGTATTATATTTTTCTATATTTTTATTTCCGAATGCAACAAGTTCCGGTATCCGTTCAACGCCAAATACTCTGCCCGTTTTCCCTACGAGGCGACCCAAGAGGGCGGTTGTCCATCCTGACCCGGAGCCGACATCAAGAATGGCGTTCCCCGGCTCCACGCCGAGTAACTCCAGCATGAATGCCACCGTCGTTGGCTGTGAGATGGTCTGATTATGTCCGATCGATAACGGGTGATCTTCATATGCCTCTTCTTTGTGCCACGGAAGAATAAAATTCGCCCGGTCAACATCCAAGAACGCCTTGATGACGTTTTGGGAACGAAGTATTCCGACGTTGACCATGTGTGTGATAAGTATCTTCATGTTGCGCGATGGACTTTTCCACTGTTTTTGTGTCAAATTCTTATTTGAATGTTATAATACATCGTAATTTACTAAAATGTTATTGTATGTCATATAGGGTGCTCATGTTTGGGTGGGAATTCCCTCCGCATAATAGTGGCGGGTTGGGTACGGCGTGTTTTGGGCTTACACGAGCGCTCGCAGATGAAGGAACTGACATTATTTTTGTTCTTCCGAAGAAGATCGGTGATGTAAGATCGGGTCGGATGCGCGTTTTGTTTGCCGATACTGCCACGGGAGCAGGTACGATTACGTTCACCGAAGTCGAGTCGGCGCTTGTGCCGTATGCTACTTCTGAAAGCTATATGCTCTCAGGGTCAGAAAATGGCGATATTATTCGTAATCTCTACAGCCGTACGCTTCTCGGCGAAGTAAAAAACTATGCGCTCCGGGCGCGGCAGATCGCACGAAAGGAGCAATTTGACATCATCCATGCGCATGATTGGTTGGCATTTCTTGCAGGGATCGAAGCAAAAAAAGTGAGTGGCAAACCGCTCATTCTTCACGTGCACGCGACCGAGTTTGATCGAACGGGAGGACAGGGAGTGAATAGCGATGTCTATGATATTGAAAAGAGCTCGATGGAATACGCTGACCACATTATCGCTGTCAGCAATTATACCAAACAACAGATCGTTCGACAGTATGGCATACCTTCCGAAAAAATAACCGTTGTGCACAACGGTATCGATCCTGATTTTCGATACAATGTGATTCCTCGTTTGCAAAAAATCAAAAAGCAGAAAAATAAGATTGTTTTGTTTGTTGGAAGGATCACCATACAAAAAGGCCCCGAATATTTTGTAAGAGCGGCAAAGAAAGTTTTGGAGCGTTATCCGAACGCCTTGTTCATTGTTTCCGGATCGGGGGATATGGAACGTCAAATGATGACTGAGGTGGCGTATCTTGGCATTTCTGATCGAGTGATTTTTACCGGTTTTTTGCGTGGAGATGATCTCATCGCTCTCTATCAAGCGGCCGATCTTTTTGTTATGCCGTCTGTTTCTGAACCATTTGGGATTACTCCGCTCGAGTCGATCATTAACGGGACACCGGTGATTGTTTCGAAGCAATCGGGTGTTTCAGAGGTGTTATCACATGCACTCAAAGTAGATTTTTGGGATACGGACGAAATGGCGAACAAGATACTGAGCGTACTTCAGAACGATTCCCTTAAGGAAACCCTCAGAGAAAATGGCCATAAGGAAATCAAGAAGGTCAATTGGAATAGCGCGGCGAAGAAGTGCGTCGCTGTTTATAGTATATTCTTATAAAAATTATTACAGTAATAATCCGTTATGCCGTCAGTCTGTTTTTATTTCCAAGTTCATCAGCCGTATCGGTTAAAAAATTACCGAGTCTTTGATATCGGGAACAATAATGAATATTTTAATGACGACTCAGAGCGAGATGTAAATAATAAAAAAGTTCTTCTCAAGGTCGCGCGCAAGTCATATTTGCCAACGAATGCAATACTCCTTGATCTTTTGCGGGCGCATCCCGATTTCAAGGTGAGTTTTTCTCTTTCCGGCGTGTTGATGGAACAGCTCGAGGAATACTCGCCAGAAACCATGATCTCTTTTCAGAAACTCGTTGAGACCGGGCAAGTAGAGATACTTTCGGAAACATACTTTCACTCCCTCTCTTTTTTGTATTCGAAAGACGAGTTCAGAAAACAGGTGGAGATGCACAAGGAGCGAGTCCGCTACTTCTTCGGTGTTGAGCCAAAAGTGTTTCGCAACACGGAATTGATATACAATAATGATCTTGCGCGCGAAGTCGAGGCGATGGGCTTTAAAGGGGTTCTTTCGGAAGGAGCCGATCATATCCTTGGATGGCGAAGTCCGAATTTTCTCTATAAACCAAAAGGAGCGCAGAACATCAAATTATTGCTTAAAAACTATCGGCTCTCGGACGACATCGCGTTTCGGTTTTCTTCTCGTGATTGGGACGGATACCCGCTTGACGCGCCAACATTCGCGAATTGGGTATCGGCGGTGAACGGCAACGGGAACGTGGTGAATCTTTTCATGGATTATGAGACTTTCGGAGAGCATCAATGGGAAGACACGGGGATATTTAACTTCCTTAAGCATTTGCCAGGCGAAATATTGAAGCATCCTGATAATAATTTTGTCACGCCTTCCGAGGCGATTGACCGCTATCCGGATGTGGCAGAATTGGATGTCCCTCATTTTATCTCATGGGCGGACGTCGAACGCGATCTCTCGGCGTGGCTCTCCAATCCGATTCAACGTGATGCAATCAGTAAACTCTACGCTCTGGAGGAAAAGGTGTTGAGCACGAATGATAAAAAGATTATTAATGACTGGAGGCGGCTTCAGACTTCCGATCATTTTTATTATATGTGCACGAAATGGTTCTCTGACGGCGATGTGCACAAATATTTTAATCCGTACGAATCCCCATACGAGGCGTTCATCTCGTTTATGAATGTATTCAATGATCTGAAGTTGCGTATCGCCGATAGAACTATCAACGAAACCGAATATTTGGTATAATATTTGATATAATAAAAAGCACGATAAACAATAAATTTATTACTTGTAATTTTATATAAAAATATGACACCAAAGAAAGTAAAAAAAACGGTGCCTATAAAAACTCAAACAAAAATTGCTCCGCGAGGAAAAAATGTTATCGCAAAGATGAAAAAAACGGTAACGATACCGGTCACTTCTCGACAGAATAAGGCTGCTGGCTCGGTTAAGCGCGCTACGGGTACGGGAGAGAAAAATTCACGTATGAACGCAAAAAAAACAAGAAGCTTAGTTGTTGCTGTTGGGGGTGGTTGTTTTTGGATGAATGGGGGGACGGTACTGCGTGACCTTGTTGAACTTAAAAACGCGCTTCTCGCCATGAGCAAGGAGCAATATGACTTTCATGCCAACAAAGAACGAAATGATTTTGCGGCGTGGGTTGAAGGTGTTCTTCAGGATGAATTATGCGCGCGTGGTTTAAGAAACTCCATGACAGCCCAAGCCGCATCGAAAGTGATCGAAAAAGCTTTACAAAACTATCATTTATAACAGTTTACACACCTACATATGCCACGATCACTAACACTCGGCAACGGGAATATGCTTGTTTGCCTGGATGCGCACGCAGAGGTGCGCGATTTTTATTTTCCGTACGTTGGTCTTGAGAATCATATCGGGGGACATTATGTTCATCGTGTCGGGGTATGGACTGAAGGTAAGATGAGATGGTTTGACCATCCAAGCTGGCATATAACGGTTGGAAGTAGGGATAGGTCGTTTGTCGGGGATACGTATGCCATCAATGACGAACTTGGACTTCAGATGCATCTTTCGGACATCGTTTACAACGAAAAAAATATATTTTTGAGGCGAGTGAGCGTAAAAAATATTTTACCGCGATCTCGAGAGGTAAAGATATATTTCGGTCAAGAATTCGAAATATATGAGTCTCATCGAGGCGATACTGCGTACTTCGACCCCATCAGCGATTCGATCATTCATTACAATGGCAGGCGAGTTTTCTTGGTACGGGGCTTGTATAAAAACAAGAATTTCGACGACTATACGACTGGCATTTTTAATATTGAAGGGAAAGAAGGATCTTATGTCGACGCAGAGGACGGTCTTTTGTCAAAAAATCCGATTGAACACGGGTATGCCGATTCTGTCATAGGGTTTACGCTCCAGATTGGCGGCGATGGAGAAGAATCTCTCTATTACTGGATTGCCGCGGGCGAAACAATCAAAGAAACACACGAACTGAACGAGTATCTCATATTGAAAACTCCCGACCACCTCATGAAGTCAACGAATGATTTTTGGAACGCGTGGCTCAATAAAAATCATTTCAGTTTTAATTGCCTTGACGACAAGATCGTAACTCTTTTTGGTCAATCACTTTTTGTGATTCGCGCGCATTTTGATAACCACGGGGCTGTCATCGCTTCCAGCGACTCAGACATGCTTCAGCGTGGCAGAGATACATACAGTTATATGTGGCCACGTGACGCTTCGTTTTCCGCAATGGCGCTTGATATGACGGGCAATTCAAGCATATCGCGTCGGTTCTTTGAATTTTCGAACGAAGTGGTTTCCGACGAAGGATATTTCATGCATAAATATCGTTCGGATAAATCGCTGGGGAGCTCATGGCATCCTTGGGTACGCAACGGGGAATTCCATCTTCCCATACAAGAAGACGAAACCGCGTTGACCATTTATGCGCTTCTTGAGCATTATCGCGCGTCGCAAGATCTCGAATTTATTGAGAGTTTATATAATTCGCTGATCAAAAAAACAGCGATGTTTATGGTTGAGTATCGTGATGATTTAGGTCTTCCAAAACCGAGTTACGATCTTTGGGAAGAGAAGTATGGAATAACCACATTCACTTCGTGCGCCGTATATGGAGCGCTTAATGCCGCGGCCAAGTTTGCCCGAATGCTTGGGAAGCAGCGAGGAGGAAATAATTATGCGTCAGCAGCCGATGAAATCAAAAACGCCATCCTTAAATACTTATATGACGAACAGACCGGCAATTTCTATAAAATGATCAATTTTGCCAACGGAGGAATCGTGTATGACAAGACCATTGATATGAGTAGTTTTTATGGCCTCTTTGCCTTTGGAGTTCTCGACATCAATGACCAGAGATTGGAACGATTTTCTCAAAATATTGTCGATCGCATTTCTCCGCGCTCGCCGGTTGGCGGTATCGCTCGCTACAAAGGAGATCTTTACTATCGAAAAAATTCCGATATTCCCGGGAATCCTTGGGTGATTACAACGCTGTGGTTTGCGCAATATCTCATCGCGAAAGCAAAAAATGTAGATGATCTTGACGCGGTGAAAACATGGCTGACGTGGGCATCAAAGTACGCCATGCCGTCGGGAACTCTACCGGAACAAATTGATCCGTTCACCGGCGAGCAACTGTCGGCAACACCGCTTACATGGAGTCATGCGGAGTTTGTTATCACCGTCGTCAAATATATGGACAAATTGGAGGAGATGGGTATATGTAACAAAGTCATCCCATCGGGTACATTATAATAAAAGAGAGAAAGCAGAACGTTTCCATGCACTAGAAAGACACGATTGTTCTATGGTATCATTTATATAGTATGCAAAAAAATAATAATGTCCCAACACTCATCACGCTTTTTGGCGGAACTGGCGATTTGAGCCAAAAAAAACTCCTGCCGGCATTTTTTAATCTCTATCGTGGAGGATATCTTCCCGATTCTTTCAAAATATTGGGTGTGGCGCGAAAACAGCTAAGCGATGACGAATACCGTGGTTTTGTCGCGCGATCAGTATGCGCTGACGATGATGGAAAATGTGATCGCGAAGCAGTTGATTCATTCCTCGGGCATATACTTTATCAATCGGGAGATACCGGAAGTCCGGAAAGCTACAAGATCCTTTCGGAACGGCTTATTGCCGAAGAGACGGCAATCGGGCAATGCGCGAATAAATTATTCTACGTTGCCATGTCGCCAAAATTTTATGACACCTTATTGAGAAACCTTGCCGATTCCGGGTTAACGATTCCGTGTAGCAACGAGACCGGGTGGACGCGTATTCTTATCGAAAAGCCATTCGGTGATGATACCAAAACGGCTCAAGCGCTTGATGAATTACTTGGGTTGCTTTTTAGTGAAGAACAAATTTTCCGAATTGATCACTACTTGGGGAAAGAAACGATCCAAAATATTTTAACCTTCCGTTTCTCAAATGCGATTTTCGAACCGGTCTGGGATAGCGGCCATATTGATCGGGTGGAAATAAGACTGCTTGAAAAAGATGGGGTTGGAGAGAGAGGAGGTTTTTATGATGGAGTTGGCGCTCTTCGCGATGTTGGGCAAAATCATATTCTGCAGATGCTCGCGCTCATCGCGATGGACAATCCGACCATAATGAACGCTGAATCAATCCGAAGAAAGCGAGTCGAAGTATTTGAAAAGCTTCACCATATGGCTCCTGACGAGCTCGAGCGATCGGCTATACGCGGACAATATAAGGGGTACCGCGAGGAAACAAACGTCGATCCGAGCTCAAAAACGGAAACTTATTTCAAAATACGCGCGTTTTTGCATGGTAATCGGTGGGACGGCGTACCGTTCATTCTTGAAAGCGGGAAGGGATTAGGAGAAAAGAAAACGGAGATCAATATATATTTTAAGCGAACGAAGAACTGCCTTTGCTCGCCTGGATCGGAACGGCATCATGAAAATATCCTCACGTTTCGCATCCAACCTGATGAGGGAATATCGATACTGTTCTGGTCAAAGAAGGCGGGGCTTACTTCAGAGCTCGAACCGAACAAACTATCTTTTGACTACCAAACGAATGATGAGGATGACGGTAAAACAATAACAACCGCTTACGATCGTATTTTGCACGATGCTATCGTCGGAGATCAAACGCTTTTTACCAGCACACAAGAGGTTTTGGCGTCATGGAAATTCATTACGCCAATCGTTGATGGCTGGAAAGATACGGAACCTTATAGCTATAAACGCGGCAGTAATGGGCCCGAGTCAGTACATTAATATAAAGTTAATCAATTCAATAAAATGATCATGGACAAAAAAGAGATCGGGTATGTTGGGCTTGGCAAAATGGGTAAAAACATGGTTACCCGTCTTGTTGAAAAGGGGTGGGGAGTTGTTGCGACCGACGTTTCAACGGAAGCGGTTAAAGAAATTTCCGTTATCGGAGCACGGGGGGTTGTGAACGTGCAGGAATTAGTTGGCGCGCTGTCGTCCCCGCGCTTGTTGTGGGTCATGGTTCCACATCAAGTCGTCGATACGGTTCTTCAAGAACTTGTTTCGAGCTTGTCTCCAGGCGATGTGGTCATTGATGGAGGAAATTCGAACTATAAAGATACTATGCGCAGAGCGGAAGAGTTGGGGGCAAAAGGCGTTGAGTATCTCGATGCCGGAACGAGTGGAGGTCCCGGAGGAGCGCGCAATGGAGCATGCGTCATGGTCGGGGGGAAACGAGAATTGTTCAACCGGTATGAAGAATTATTTCGTGATATGGCGGCGCCGGATGCGTATGGTTATATGGGAAAGTCGGGGAGTGGGCATTTTGTGAAAATGGTACATAATGGAATCGAATATGGAATGATGCAAGCGATCGCGGAAGGATTTTCTTTGATGAAAAGCTCTGACCTTGAACCTGACCTCAAAGAAGTGGCGCGGATTTATGATCATCAGAGTGTCATTGAATCGAGGCTTATCCAGTGGCTTGGGGAGGCATACGAGCGCTATGGCGTTGGTCTTAATGAAATATCGGGCAAGGTGTCGCATAGCGGGGAGGGTTTGTGGACCGTTGAAGCGGCACGGGAGATCGGCGTTCCGGTGGCCGTGATTGAAGAATCACTGAAATTTCGCGAGGATTCGCAATCGAACCCGAGTTATACCGGTCAAGTCGTGTCAGCTCTGCGAAACATGTTCGGAGGGCATGAAGTAAAAAAAGAGAAAGAATAGCGATGCGCAGATGCAGACCGTTGGAAATCTAAAGATCAGTATAAGTGCCGATAAGGAAACTGCCGCGCAAACCGCGGCGGCGGGCATTTCGGAATTTCTTCGTCAAGAAAAAGAAAATGTCCTTTTACTTGTTTCGGGCGGGTCGTCTCTTCAGATACTTGATCATATCAATATTAATTCTTGCGGAGAACATTTGACGATAACCGTGCTTGATGAACGGTTTGGCGTTGCGCGGGAGGACAATAATTTTTTTCAGTTTACCACGACGAAGTTTTATGACCACGCGAAAAGATCAGGATGTCACTTCGTCGAATTTTTACGAGAAACAAAAGAAGACACTGCTGATGCTTTTGAAGTGTCGTTGAGAGCATGGCGAGATGAAAATAGGCAGGGTAAGATCATCGCTATCGTCGGTGTTGGCGATGACGGTCACACGGCAGGGATGATGCCGTTTCCCGAAGATCATGCCCTGTTTGGGCGACTTTTTGAAGGAAATCGATGGATTGTTTCCTATTCTGCTTCAGGCAAGAACCAGTTTCCTTTGCGCGTGACAACCACTATGACATTTTTGAAAACACTTGACCGGGTGTTTGTGTTTGCTACGGGTGCGGAAAAAGGGAACGCGATACGTTCAATAGGTGAAGAAGAGAATGTTGCCAATGTTCCGGCACTTGTTTTACGTGGTCTGCATGGAGTATTATATATTGATGAACAGTTGGCAATATCATCTGACCTGAAAATATAAGAGGTGTACATCTTTATCAAAACTAAGAAAGAACATGTATATACTATTTGATATCGGAGGAACTAATACCCGTGTTGTTCGATCAAACGATTTGAAAGTGTTCAGTGATGTAGTGAAATACGAGACGCCAAAAGATTTTGCAGAAGGGATTTCGAAGCTTGTTGCGACAGCGCAAAGATTGGCTGGCGGAGAATATATCGAAGCCGCGGCCGGTGGCATTGCGGGACCGCTTGACGCGAAGAAGACGATGGCGGTCGGCGGGCCGAACATTCCCGGCTATCACGAGAAACCTTTGAAAAGTGAGCTTGAGAGTCACTTTGGTGCGCCGGTCCATATCGAGAACGATGCTTCAATGGGAACGCTCGGCGAGGCGAATTTTGGCGCAGGGAAAGGGTACCGGGTTGTTGTGTATATGACAATAAGCACCGGCGTCGGTGGAGCACAGACGGTAAACGGAGCGCTTTCTTCGAGTTCAAAGGGTTTTGAGCCTGGCTGGCAGATCATCGACGCGGGCAATACGCTCTGCAGTGGGTGCAGTGAGTATGGTTACTTGATTGATTACATTTCCGGTGCCAGTGTGGAAAAGCGACACGGCAAAAAACCCTACGAGATAACCGATAAAGATTTCTGGGAGAACAAAGCACGCCTGCTTGCTTACGGACTCAACAATCTGGCGGTGATCTGGTCGCCTGATATTATCATACTCGGCGGTTCAATGATGAAAACGATTGGCATTCCGGTTGAGAGTGTGCGGCGTTGTTTGAAAGAGGTTTTGCATATTTTTTCCGAACCGCCAATCATCGAAAAGGCGGTGCTAGGTGATGAGCTTGGACTTTACGGCGCAATGGCATACATTGCGCAAAAGAAGACGCCATGAATGTTGCGGGGCAAAAAGTCGTGAGTTACATTATCAAACTCTCCAAACTGACAAAATCGATCTGGGGTTTTTATATTGTGGCATCTATAGTAATGACGTTTGAGTATGGGATACGGTACAGTATTCATTTTATTGTTGCTCTCATTTTTTTCTGGTGTATCACTAGAGTTGTTTCTTGGTTCTGGCATAAAGTAGAAAAAACTTCCCTAGTTATATCGGAGTAAACTCTATACGACATCGCAAGTCGTATATTATTGTCCGAATAGGGGCTCTTTTCGTTTGCGTAACGAGAGCTTGATAAGTGTGATATAGTGTGCCATATGGCGGCGATTTCATTTGAAATAAAGGAGAAAATCCCGGGGAAGCTTGGCAGAACCGGAGTGCTTTCGACACTGCACGGGGAGATCAAAACGCCAGCGTTCGTTGTTGTGGGGACGAAGGCGACGGTGAAGGCGCTCTCGCCGGAGCAGGTCAGGGATCTTGACGCGCAGGTGGTGCTTGGGAATACGTATCATCTTTATCTTCAGCCAGGCGACGAATTGGTTCGGGATGCGGGCGGTCTTAGAGAATTCATGAACTGGAGCGGCCCGACAATGACGGATTCAGGCGGTTTTCAGGTCTTTTCACTCGGCGTCGCGTTCGGGAGCGAAGTGAATAAGTTTTCTCAAAAAAATAGTACAAAAGAAGCACACAAGTCGAACGAACAGGCGAGACTTGCAAAAATAGATGAGGACGGGGTGACCTTTCGTTCACACATTGACGGGAGCGAGCATCGCTTTACGCCAGAACGCTCGATTGAAATACAGCACAACATTGGTGCTGACATGATCTTTGCGTTTGATGAGTGCACCTCGCCGCACGCGGAGTATGAGTACCAAACGGAAGCGATGGAGCGAACGCATCGGTGGGCGAAGCGATCGCTTGATTTTCATAAAAATTCCGGCATGAGCGACACACAGGCGCTTTTTGGTATCGTGCAGGGCGGGCGATTCGAGGATTTGCGCAAGGAAAGCGCACAAGTGATAGGGAAAATGGATTTTGACGGTTTTGGCGTCGGAGGGTCGTTCGAAAAGGAGGACATTGATACCGCGGTCGGCTGGGTGAATGCGCTTTTACCTGAAGAAAAACCGCGGCATTTGCTCGGAATTGGCGAGCCGCTTGATATTTTTGGCGGGATTGAAAACGGGGTTGATTTGTTCGACTGCGTGGCACCGACACGCATGGCGCGCAATGGGACACTCTATACCAAAGACGGACGGATGAATATTTTAAACGCGAAATATGTCAATGACTTTTTGCCGATAGAAGGTGATTGCGGATGTTATACATGTGCGCATTATACGCGAAGTTATGTTACACACTTATTTCGCGCGAAAGAAATGTTCGCCGCGACACTTGCTTCGATCCACAACCTTGCGTTTATTATCGGGCTTGTCGCAAAGATCAGAGAGGAAATAGCAAACGGTACTTTTTTTGAACTGAAAGAATCATTTCTTGAACGATATTATCGATCAAAAGTATAAAAATCTTACAATTTCGTACACACGGCTTGCGAGATCGTGAGCACTATGAGTATGAATATTTGAAAGTAAAATATATGCAAAAATTTGAAATAAAGTCAGAATTCAAGCCAGCGGGCGATCAGCCGAAAGCGATCAGGCAACTCGTTGCGGGCGTACATAGTGGCGCGGCGCACCAGACCTTGCTTGGGGTAACGGGGTCGGGGAAAACGTTCACGGTGGCAAATATGATCGCCGAAGTAAACAAGCCAACACTCGTCATTGCGCATAACAAAACACTCGCCGCTCAACTTACGCAAGAATACCGGGAATTTTTTCCGAACAACGAAGTGCATTATTTCGTGTCGTATTATGATTTCTACCAACCGGAAGCGTATTTGCCGGTTACCGATACTTATATCGAGAAGGACGCGCAGGTCAACGAGGAGATCGATCGGCTTCGCCATGCCTCGACCCAAGCACTTCTCACGCGCCGCGATGTAATCATTGTCGCGTCAGTATCATGCATTTATGGCATCGGATCGCCCGAAGAATACGCAAAACAACACATTGTTATCAACAAGAGAGATCAGACGAGCCGTCGCGAATTGATGGAAAAGCTCGTATCAATCCACTTCAAACGCACGTCCGCCGATCTCACGCCAGGTACCTTTCGAGGGGTGGGGAACAAGATCGAAGTGATGCCGGTGCAAGAACGGGTTTCGTATCATGTGCATCTCATTGGCAACACAGTGGCGGAGATATACAAAGTTGATGCCATCTCAAGCGCGATCATTGGCGAGCTCGACGAGGTCTTTTTTTTCCCCGCGAAGCACTTTGTTACCGAAAAAGAACAAGTCAAACACGCGCTCCAAACCATACAAGAAGAACTCAAAGGCGAACTTGGCAAAATTAAGAAAGAAGGGAAATTGCTTGAAGAGGAGCGCTTGCGTAGGCGCACCTTGCAGGATCTTGCCATGATACGCGAGGTTGGATATTGCACGGGTATTGAGAACTACGCGCGGCATTTTTCCGGTAAAGCACCGGGCGAACCGCCGGATACATTGCTTTCGTATTTTCCCCATAAAGAAGACGGTACACCGGACTTCCTTACCGTGATCGACGAATCACATGTGACCATTCCACAGATCCGCGGGATGTACGCCGGCGACCGTGCGAGGAAAGAAAACTTGGTCAATTACGGCTTTCGTCTTCCGAGCGCGCTCGACAACCGACCGCTTCGGTTTGATGAATTTAGCACACGGGTCGGACAGATTGTTTATACATCGGCAACGCCGGCGGACCATGAACTTGAACTCTCAAAAGACCGCGTAGTTGAGCAGATCATCCGCCCGACGGGCTTGGTCGATCCGAAGATAGATATTAGGCCAATTGTGGAAAAAGGAAAATATCCGGGACAAATCGCCGACCTTATCGCCGAGGCAAAGAAAGAGATCAAAAAAGGGCATAGAGTCATCGCGACGACGCTCACCAAGCGCATGGCTGAGGACTTGGGCGCGTACTTAAAAGAAAAAGGTGTGAATGCCGAGTATCTCCATAGTGAGATAAAGACAATCGAACGCGTCAAAATATTGACCAATTTTCGCCGAGGTACGTTTGATTGCATCGTTGGAGTGAATCTTTTGCGCGAAGGACTTGATCTTCCGGAGGTTACTCTTATCGGTATTTTAGACGCTGATAAGGAAGGATTTTTGCGCTCGGAAACGTCATTAGTACAAATAATTGGCCGCGCCGCGCGTAACTCACTCGGGCGGGTGATTCTCTACGCGGATGTTGTGACTGGATCAATCAAGCGTGCCGTTGCTGAAACTTCACGAAGGCGGACGATACAGCTCGCCTATAACAAAAAACATGGCATCACACCACAGACTATCATCAAAAAAATACAGGATATTACGGAACAGCTTGAGAGCGCTCACCGTAAAGCGGTGCGTGCGAATACGGAATACGATCTTGCCATCTTCAAAAAAAATCCGGCAAAGTTCATACGGTTAAAAGAGCGGCACATGAACGCGGCAGTGAAAATACTCGACTTCGAGACCGCGGCGATTCTCCGCGATGAGATCAAAGCGCTTAAAGAACTAACCGAAAAAAAATGATGAGCTGCGCTTTTACAAAATTGTGCGACTAATATTTCCCGTCGGGAGAAAATATGTTATGATCGCACAGTATCTTTCCTTGAGTCGAGATAAGGGAGCATTTACTGTATGGAAAACAAGATAATCGTTAAAGGAGCGCGGACTCATAATCTCAAAAACGTTACCGTGGAGATGCCGCGCAATAAAATGATCGTTTTTACCGGCGTATCGGGTTCCGGTAAATCGTCGCTTGCGTTCGATACTATCTTTGCCGAGGGTCAGCGGCGATATGTCGAGTCGCTTTCCGCCTACGCGCGGCAGTTCTTGCATCAAATGCAAAAACCCGATGTCGATGAAATCACCGGGCTTTCTCCCGCAATATCGATCGACCAAAAAACGCGCTCGTCAAACCCGCGCTCAACAGTGGCAACCATAACGGAAATTTACGATTATATGCGGGTAATGTATGCGCGTATAGGCAAACCACACTGCCTCATTTGCGGGAAGGAGATTAAGAAACTCTCGAATGAAGAAGTACTTTTGTTCGCACTCGACAACATCAAAAAAGTAGCATCAAAACATGGAGTTGGGAAGATCGCGGTGTTCGCGCCGGTGGTGCGGGGAAGAAAGGGCGAATACTATCAACTGCTCTATGATCTACTCTCCAAAGGGTATCTTTCCGTGCGTATTGACGGGGTGGTGAAAAAACTTCGTGAACAGATCATCCTTTCAAAAAATAAAAAACATGACATTGATGCAATGATTGATGAGGTGAGCGCTGGTGAGTTTATGGAATCACCAAAAGCAGCAAAAGAACGCCTCGGCGAGGCGCTTGAACACGCGTTCGGGGAGAGCGAAGGTTTGGTGCGGATCGTGTCTCCCGATGGAACCGATACGCTCATGTCAAACCGCTTTGCGTGCCCGAATGACGGGTTCTCGTATCCTGAAGTGGAACCGCGTCTATTCTCGTTTAACTCGCCGTACGGAGCGTGTGACGCGTGCAATGGTCTCGGGACGAAACATCTTTTCGGCGACGAGCCGTGTCCCGCTTGTAATGGCGCGCGCTTACGTAAGGAAGCACTCAATGTGTTTGTTGGTGGAAAAAGTATCTATGAGGTGACGCAATTCTCAATAGATGCCGCCGCAGAATTCTTCACCGCCCTCAAACTAACAAAAAAAGAGCATGAAATTTCAAAAGTGGTAAAAAAAGAAATCGAAAATCGTATTCTGTTCATGCTTGATGTCGGGCTCGACTATCTCTCGCTTGACAGGCGGGCGAATACGCTTTCCGGCGGCGAAGCGCAACGCATACGGCTTGCGTCCCAGCTCGGTTCGCGGCTTGTCGGCGCGCTCTATGTGCTCGACGAGCCGACAATCGGGCTTCATCAGCGCGACAACGACCGGCTTATTAAAACCCTGCACAGCTTGCGCGATCTTGGGAATACGATCATTGTGGTTGAACACGATGAAGATACGATCTTCGCGTCCGATTATCTTGTTGACATCGGACCGGGGGCCGGCATTCATGGAGGAGAAATCGTAGCGTCTGGCTATCTCGATAAACTCCTCGCGCAGAAGAAGAGCGTTTCACTTACTCTTGATTACCTCAAAGGTGATAAGGAAATCGCGATTCCCGAATCGCGGAGAAATAAAGACAAAGGCGCGGTTAATATCCGCGGAGGAAAGATGTTCAATATAAAAAATCTTGATGTTGATATTCCGCTCGGGAGATTCTCGGTCATTACTGGGGTGTCAGGGTCGGGCAAATCAACACTCATGTATGAGCTTATTCACAAAAACCTTTTGGCGCGATTCGACCGACGCTATCGGAGCAATGAAACGCTTAACTGCGCATCGTTCTCTGGCACCGAATATTTGAGCAGGGTGGTGCTCATTGATCAGTCGCCGATCGGACGGACGCCGCGCTCAAACCCGGCGACTTACACGGGAGCTTTCAGCTTCATCAGGGAACTATTCGCGGAAACGGAAGAGGCACGTATCCGAGGATGGAAGCCGGGACGGTTCTCATTCAATGTCAAAGGCGGTCGGTGCGAGGCATGTCAGGGCAATGGAACTATTGCCGTCGAGATGCACTTTCTGCCGACCGTCTATGTTACCTGTGACGTGTGTTATAGTAAACGATTCGAAAGTGAGACGCTTGAGGTAAAATACAAAAAGAAGAACATATATGAGGTGCTCAAAATGACAATCGAAGAAGCAGCCACTTTTTTTGAGGACATCCCGGCGATTCACGATCGTCTTAAAACACTCATTGAGGTTGGGCTCGGGTATCTTGAACTGGGACAATCAGCCACAACACTCTCCGGCGGCGAAGCACAGCGGGTGAAAATTGCTTCGGAGCTTTTCCGTCCGCATTTACAAAAGACCATTTATCTCTTGGACGAACCGACGATCGGACTTCACTACGATGACGTCCAGAAACTTATTGAGATACTCCAAAGACTTGTCGACAAAGGTAACACGGTCGTTCTGATTGAACACAATATGGATATTATCAAGACGGCCGACTACTTGATTGACATTGGGCCGGAAGGGGGAGACAAGGGTGGGAAGATCGTGGCAAAAGGAACGCCCGAAGAAGTGGCGAATAATCCGCGATCACACACGGGGAAATATCTGGCGCGAGCACTTCGACGAAAATAAACCCGGAAGAGCACCCGAAAAGAAAGAAAGCAAGTCTAAAAAGCGACTTGCTTTCTCATGCAACTTTCTCACGGGAGCATAGCGTAAAGATCAGGCGGGTTCTTGCCGAACGGACCGGCGTGACTGCCAACGATACCGTAAATCTCACGGAAAATAACACCGCTGTGCGGCATGCCAAGACGAATAATCTGGTCCCAGATCGAATCGTCTAACATGCCGTGGTGCGTTCTCCTCAAAATTGGTGCGATTTTTTCGAAAAGTGGTTGCCAAAAATCGCGATCGTTGCCGAGGTGGGTTTTGAAAGAGTAAAGAAGTACGCGGTGTCCGTACTCGGTCAGCTCGCATCCATCCGGTACGAAGCGCTGTCGGCATACGACATCAAGTCGTGTCCACAAATCAAGCGCGTGACGCCACGCAAACCGTTCGATAAACACGACCAGCGTGATCGAATTTCTCCGTGTCAATATGCTTGAAAGCTCGGCCTCGATATCGTCGCGGAGCGTCAAGGTATCAACAAGCCGCGCTTCCGGTTCACACAATGGCGGTAGTTTTGAGTAAAAGGCCACGGATCACCTCCTTTTTGGAAACTCCCGAGAAAGACATTTTCTAATGTTTAATTATACAGCATTTCTCAAAAATGCCAAAGTGATGTAGCGAATAATATGTGCGTACATTACCGAACACTCTTGTACTGACCGTATAAGAGTGTTTTTTGTTTTCCTTTATTGGACACCGAGTGTCTAATAAAAGGTGTCTCCATCCGCAAGCTCCG